>Ga0079995_1057394_pt2 | contig 119662 bp, 115 predicted proteins | sample FaiFalFF_MnMetaG_2_FD_69198 | JGI IMG/M metagenome (GOLD analysis project Ga0079995, IMG submission 69198) | Freshwater microbial communities from Yellowstone National Park, Wyoming, USA - Fairy Falls C (FF_Mn_C) (SPADES assembly) (version 4) | ecosystem: Environmental > Aquatic > Freshwater >... | reverse complement strand
TATGATCCGAACTGGAAAAAACCCGAATACCCGAAGATAGATTGGGAATCGGATGTAAAAACTGTGGCGACTTGGTTCGGTTTTGGAAAGGAGTTTGGGATGTTTAGGTGGGGTTTAGCGGGAGGTCCGGTTGTGGGTAAGATATATGTGAGGAGGGTGACCTTGCAGGATCCCGCTGAGATAAATCCTAGCGCCGCGGGACTCCCCATAGAGTACAGACTCTGGCCCATTGACACGAGAATAGAGGGTAGGGGATATGCCCTTGGAGGAAGCTTTGGAATTACCGCATTTTTCGGTGAGGTCTTCAGGTTCGCTATAACGGGTAGGGCATACACGCCCATGAAGTTAGATGGTGTCATAAGGCTTCAGCTTTTCACCCCGAGGAACGATTACATAGCGGAAAACGCTCCCGAAGCTGCCACCTTAGTAAGCGGTTATATCTTTAAGGGGGATGGAACGGGAAAGGCATCCTTACCTCTACCCCCGGACTTGGGTATAGGTTTCTCGGTTAGGCCCGTAAAGGCTTTCGCCCTTCAGTTTGGATTCAATTACGTCTTCTGGAGGGTCCTGAATAAAGTCGTTATGAATATGGAGGACCTTGTGATCCTTTACAATCAAATAAGTTCCGACACCCTTTACTTCCATTGGAAGGATACTTACGAGGTAGGGGCAGGTGTGGAGCTTTATCTTGGTGAGAAGTTTATTTTCAGGACGGGCTTTGCTTACGATCAATCCCCAATACCCGATTCCACCTTTAACCCCCTCATACCCGATCTGGGCAAGAGGGTAGGAGTAGCGGGGGGTTTCGGCTATAATCTATCCGATTACACCACCCTTAACTTCGCATATACCTACACCTTTGCGCCCGACAGGGAGATAAAACCCGAACCTTCATATTCCTATAAGTCCCATTATTTCCCCGGTAAATACACCTTCAATGCCCACATCGTGAATTTCGGAATAGTTTATAGGTGGTAATATATTATAAGCCCTCCCAGGATCATAAAGAGTATCCCCATCAAGTTTGCCTCCTCACCCAAGAAAATTATCCCCCAAAGGGAGGAAAATAAAACGCTCAGCCTCTTTATGCTTATCATATAAGGGACGGGAATGAGGGAAATTGCGATCATTTGAAAGAGGGTGGATAGGGTATCCGCCAAGGATAAGTAAAGAAAGGGGAAGTTAAAGGAAATCCTAAGCTTTAAGACTAACAAACCCAATACCCCCAAACCTAGGCTCATGGAGAAGGACCAAAAGATTGGGGAAGACGAACTAACCCCTATCTTATCAAGGTTAGCTGTAATGCTCCATATGAGGACCACGATGAGAATATAAACGCTTCCCCTTTCCTTGAAGATCGCCTTAATTGGCTCAAGCAAACCTGCCCTGATCTTTGAAATATTTAAAATATACGAACCCGTAAACACCATAAAAACCCCCAAAATCCCCATACCCGAAAGCTCCTCCCCCAACATAACCCTTGATGTGAAAAGAAGCAGAACGGGGGAGAAGCTAAGCATGGGAAGGGATAGGGATAATGGGGAAACCTTTATGGCGGAGAAATACAAGTAGAATGCGAAAAAATTTAGGAGAAGGTTTATTGGATAAACCAATAAAAATGTACGATAATCGGAAATTTGGGGGTGAAGTAATGCAAAGGGTAGGAGGAATAAGGATGCCAAAATCTTCATGTTGGTCATAAGGAGGAGGGAGCTGTAATCCCTTAAAATACCCTTTGAGTGGATATCCTTAAAGGATTCCAAAATGGCAACGAGTAACGAAAGGAGGAAACCCAAGTTCCCAATTCTACGACCGTAAAATATTATCTATGCGATATTTACTCTTTCTCCTTTTGATGGTTGCATGCGGAGGAAAAACGGATTTGAGCGGAAGATGGAGGACGGGTTTCGGAACCTTGAACCTTACGCAGAAGGGGGATTCCCTATTTGGGGAATTTGAAGGGGGAGGAAAGTTTGAGGGTTTTATAAGGAATGATACGGTTTATTTCAGGATATCGGAAGCTTCGTTTACTTCTTACACCCTTACGGGTTTTGGTTTGATAAAGGATAAGAACAATATAAAGGGGAAGGTTGGGGAAGAGGGGAGCAAGACATTTGATGGCACTTTTTATATGATGAAATTGAGATGAAGAGGCTGGGTTATTGCGTTGGAATCTTGAAACCGGACGAGGTGATATTTACGAGCGAAGAACCGGTTTCTTTGGGCGAGTTCGTGATAATAGAATCTGAGGAGATGGATGGGGAAAAGGTGAAGATATTGGGAATAGTTACATCCGTCGAGAGATTGGACACATTCCTTGATAAGGATAGTTATCATCCCGAGGTCTACGAGAAGATAACGAACTTACATAGGAGCCCTGGAATATTTAGGGCTACCGTATCAATTAGAGGGTTGCTTGGAAGGGATCTAAATTTACAGAATTTGAGATATCCACCCAGGCCCGGTTCGCAGGTTTTTAGGCCGGATGAGAAGACACTTAAGGATATATTCTCACAAGGGAACAGTAAATCCCACATAAAGATCGGGGCGCTTTTGGGTCATAAGGATGTTGAGGTTTCCGTGGATCTTAACCAGATAGTATCAAGGCATTTGGCAGTTTTGGCGATAACCGGTGGAGGTAAATCCAACGCGGTATCCGTAATACTCGAGGAGATAGCGAAGAAGAGGGGGACAGTTATAGTGTTTGATGTCCATGGGGAGTATGAAAGCGCGGAGTACGTTGATGAGAAGGGGAAAAATGTGGTTAACGTTATAGATGTTAAAATAAACCTTAAGAATCTTTCTGCGGACGAGATTGCGACATTGTGTGGTATAGATTTTGAAAGGAGTAGTAGGCAATACTTTGTGATACAAAAGTTAGTGGAATGCGTAAGTAAAATGAGGAAGAAATCTTTAAACATACCCGGTAATGGGACATTAGATCCCTTTGAAGATTTGGAGGATTCTAGTAATGCATTCATAGACGAGCTCATAGAGACAGTGGAGAATATGATATATGCCAAGAGCAGGAAGAAGAAGGAGGGGGAGGAGGAATACGGTGATTTTGAGGGATCTGAGAGAACAATTCCGGAGGAGTGCGGTTTTTATCATGCGGTTCAGAAGGAGGAGCTTCAGGGGGTTTATATAAGGCTTGAAAACCTAAAGAGGAAACTGGGGAAAAGGATTGACGATAAGGCAAAGTCGGTTGTGGATAGCATAAAAGTCGGTTTTATAAATGTCCTTAATATGAAGAGCTTGGATTACGATGTGATGGATGTTATAGTTTCCCACACCCTATACAAACTCCTTTCGGAGAGAAAAAAGAGCATACATGGGGATAGCTCTTTGATAAACGTACCGGTGGTTGTGGTTATAGAGGAGGCGCATATATTTGCGCCTTACGGGGGCTCAACGAGGACCAAGGATGCCCTATCCAAGGTAGCTAGGGAGGCGAGGAAGTTCGGCCTTGGTGTGATTTTGGTTAGCCAGAGGCCAAAGGGTTTGGATCCAGATATACTTTCCCAGATGAACAACTGGGTGATATTGAGGATAGTGGAGCCTGAGGATCAGAAACATATACAGAGGGCATCGGAAACTTTAAGTGGGGACCTCTTGAATTACCTATCGGCGTTGAACCCTGGGGAAGCGGTTCTGTTGGGACCCTTCGTAAAGATACCGTTATTGGTGAAATTTAGGAAGTCGGAAGCTAAGAAGGCGGGAGGGGATATATCCGCGGTGGATGAATGGGAAAGGTGGAGGCTGAATTTAGGGTCCTAGCGATAGATTACGGGAAGAGAAGGGTTGGGTTTGCGATTAGTGACCCATCTGGAAAGGTTGCCTTTCCCCTTGAAACCCTTGACCTCAAAAAGGAGGATATATTCTCACGCATAGGGAAGATCTACTCGGAAAAACCCTTCAGGAAGGTGGTATTGGGGAAACCCCCAAGAAAGGAACTTTTGTTTGATGTTTATTTTTTGGCTTGTTTCCTTAAGGTGAGGTACAAGTCCGAGGTTATCTTTTGGGATGAGGAGTACACCTCAAAAGAGGCGGAGGAGATGTTGAAGGGTATGGGGATAAGGATAAACAAGAAGAATAAGCACCTAATAGATAGCCTTTCCGCCTACATAATCCTTCGGGAGTATTTGGGTTATGGACCACCGTTATAATCGTCTTCTATGGTACTTTTACTGTTTTCCTCATTTTGCGAGTTCAAAATTAAGACGGTTCCGAGCGCGTACATAAGGGGGGAGAGCTTTTCAACTTACGCGGATGCAAAGGGTGAAGCAACAGTTAAGGGTAGGGAAGGGGAGAGGGTGAGGATAAGCGCGGTGGGGTACGAGCCGAAGGAATTCGTCATAACATGCCAGGATGTGGAGGTTTATTTGGAAGAGAGGCCTTACAAAATCTCGGAGATCCTCGTGGAATCCGAACCCGTAAGGTACATAGAGAGGACCAAAACTGTTGAACAGATAAAGGAATTGGAAGTTCAAACTCCTTATGCTAAGCCCGAGGAGGCATTAAATGTGCCGGGTGTGGTATTTGAGGGGAAGGATGTGGCGGGTTCCGTTCCGGCAATAAGGGGTTTGGCGAGGTTTAGGACCGCGGTTTATCTGGAAAATATGAGGGTCTCCACGGAGAGGGAGATAGGTCCCTCGCTTTTTTACGCGGTTCCAGACTTGTTGGAAAGGGCGGAGGTGATCAAGGGGGGTTCAACCGTTTTCGGTTCGGATGCGGTTGGGGGTTCAGTCCTATATTTCCTGAAGGGAACGAGATCTCCAAACGAATTTAAACTCTCTTACAACTCAAACAACGGGCTCTTGGGGGGATACTTAGGTTATAAACCCATAAGGGGTATTTACTTTGGTTTTGGGGGATATAATGCCAACAACTACTACTTCCCTGATACCACAAAAGGAAACGGTTTTTATAGCCCCGATCTAATTCAGGCGAAAAACTCCTCTTACGGGAAGTACGCCACCCTTATTTCCGCGGAATACGGGGGGGTAAGGCTGAGCTTGGTTTCATTCCTCGCCAGGGACCTTTACAGGAGCTTTAAAACAACCGATATAAACTATTTCCCCGAGATTAATGAGCACTTCGCCCTTATTGGATGGAAGAATTTTGAATTGGGTTTTCACAATTACGGAACCATAAGTAGGAGGGTAAGGGGTTCCGATGTTAGGGAGATAAGGAGATTTGGGAACGACTTTTCTTTGAGGACATTTGCGGATCTTTTTGGGATTATGGTGGGGTTTGATTACTTCGGTAGGTGGAACGTAAGGTCGGAGGTTTATAGGAACGGGGAGTTTAAGTATTACGAGCTTAAAAACGCTACATCCCACGAATATGGAACATTCGCTTTGTGGAATAGGAATTTTGAGAAATTGGAAGTTTCCGTGGGGGCGAGGTTGGGGCTTTACTCAAACTCCGGGAGCAAGGAAGTAAAATTTTTCCCGACGGGACACCTTGGGGCGGTTTACGGATTGGGGAATTACTATATCAGAGGTAACATAATAGGTTCTTACAGGTTTCCAAGCTTCCTTGAGACCCACGCATATTCGCAAAGACCCAGGGGTTTCATAGAGGGGAACCCTAACCTTCTACCCGAAAAGGGCATAACCTTAGAGGGTGCGTTTGGTTCAAGGAACTTTGAGGTGGTTGCCTTCGGCATTTTCGTAAAGGACTTCATAGAGATGTACAGGAAAGGGGTTATGGATGGCGATACAATTTACTCTTACAAGAACCTACCCGAAATTGCTCAAATATTCGGTTTGGAGGGTAAGGCAAAACTAACAATCTCAAAATTCTACATAAACCCATCCATCACCTTACTTGAGGGCAGATCCGGAGGGGAGAAGATATCAAATATAACCCCACCAAGAATTTCATTGATGTTGGGGTATTTGGGGGAATTTTCACCTTACCTGAACCTTTTCTATCAGGCGAAAGCCTTCAAAGTTGCGGAAACAGAGGAGAAGAAGCCCGAATTCCTCATAGTGGATCTTGGTGTGAGATTTAGCAAGGGTAGGTGGAGCTTGAATTTGGGTGTGCACAACCTGAACAACGCGATAGCATATAAAACCTTGGACCCTGCGCAGATACCCCAACCGGGAAGATCCCTGTTTGCTAATTTAAGGTACTCCTTCTAAAGGGAGAAAGCCTTCTTCCAGGTTGATATCGTGAGTAGCTCAAATAATGTTAGGTATGTAAAGCCTTTACCCTTCAGGTTTTCGTTTAATACGAACTCAACGAAGTGGGAGGGTAAAAGCTCGGAAATTAGAGGATCGCTTTTTATTTCCCAAACCTTTTCCCTCAAAACTCCGGATATCCAACCCTTAACGGGCGCCCCAAAACCCGCCTTCTTTCTTTTTATTATCACCTCGGGCAGAATTCCCCTTAAGGCTTCTTTAAGGATCTTTTTCCCAGAAAAGGGACCAACCTTCAATTTTGATGGGGTTTTCAGGGAAAGTTCCAAAAGTTCGTTGCTCAACATTGGGACCCTTATCTCCAAGCCGAAAGCCATGGAGGTTTTATCCGTGTAAAGTAAATTGTGCTCGGGTAAGAAATATTTTATGTCAAAAAGCATGCAGGAGTTGAGTTTATCCCCCCTTGGAAAATCCTTCAATAGATAATTGAAAACCTCGGGAAACCCAAGGTAGTAAGACATCCAAACTAAGTACCTTAGAGGGAAGGGATAGGATAGGGCACCCTTGAATTTGTTTATATCCCTCGCGATCCTTCCGAGTTTTCCCCTTGAGAAGGGTAAATTTGGCAAAAATCTTAAAATTGGAAACCTCTCCGCCAAGAGAATGGCCCTATACCTAGGATATCCCCCCCAAAGCTCATCCCCTCCCGTTCCCGCAAGCGCCACCTTCAAACCCATACCCCTTGCCCCCCTTGATAGTAGATAGTTTGATATTGCGGCGCCATCCCCTATGGGCTCCTCAAGATGATAAACTACACTTTCAAACTCCCCCTCCCTAAACTCAACCTCCACAGGATATATTTTGTGCCCGAATTTATCCGCAACTTCCTTTGCATATTCGTACTCCTGAAAGAATATATCCCTTTTGATATCCTTTTCCTTGAAGATGAGGGAAAAAGCCCTTAGGGGTTTTTCGGTTAGCGCCGCTATAGCGGAAGAATCTATCCCACCGCTTAAAAATATTCCAACCTCAACATCCGAAATTAAATGTTTCTTAACGCTCTTCTTTAGAGCTTCCAATATTTCTTCCTTTTCAACCTTCCCTTCGTCAATGCTTGGGGTGAAAAATGGGAAAATTTTTACCTCACCATCCTCGTATATTAAAACGTTTCCCGGTGGTAGCTTGTATATACCCTCAAAGGCGGTAAGGGGATATGGACACCAAAGGAACGTAACGTGGAATTTTAAACCTTCAAGGTTTGGGGATTTTTTTGTAAACGGCAAGTTCAATAAGGGTTTTATTTCGGATGAGAAGGCGAAGTTCTTTCCCACCTTGGTCCAATACAGAGGTTTTATTCCGAACCTGTCCCGGGCGAGAAGAAGTTTTTTTCCATCCCAGAATGCAAAGGCGAACATCCCATCAAACATCCTTATCCCTTCAACACCAAAAACCTTAAGGGTTTTAAATACAACCTCGGTATCCGACCTGCTTTTAAAGTTTTCCCCCCTCTCCTCCAAAAGCTTCCTTATCTCAAGGAAATTATAAACCTCCCCGTTGTAAATCAAAACCTTCCCTTCTTCAACCCAAGGCTGTTTTCCACCTTCAAGGTCTATTATTGATAACCTACAGTGTCCCAAGAATATCCCATTATCCCTCCAAGATCCCATATCATCCGGACCCCTGTGGGACAAAAGGTTTAAAATTTCTTCCTCCTTTCCCGAACTTTCACCCAATACACCGAATATCCCGCACATTAAAGGCTATCCCCAAATATTTCACCGACGAAGATCCATTTAAAGGCGGTATCCGGAAACTCTTTAAACCTTGCAACAAATATCCATTCGTCATACCAACTTCTGTACTTAAAGTCATCCCTGGGGGGATATTTTGTCAAGAATTTCGAGATTTCAACGGGGAAAAAGGTGTCAACCTCTCCGTTTTTAATGGCTAAAAGCTTGGGGTATGATCTTGCGGCAGGGATAAATTTTACGAACACATAAACGTGCCAGAAGTTGCCAAACCTTACGATCTCCTTCTTTTCAACCTCAAATCTGGGCTCCGTAAAAATCAATTTCCCAAAGATCTCCCCAACCTTCCTTTCCCCCTTAAGAACCGTTATTTTATAAACCCTCTCCCCGAAATAGCTAAAAGTGTCGCTTACCAAAAAAGCCCTCTTAAACTTCCTCTGCTTATCCAACGTCAAAGCCAAAACATCCGCATAAATATTAATCTTCCTCCCGCCAACCTCAAGGATCATCCTTTTTGGAAAGAGTAGGGCGGGAATATAAGCTTTCTCCCGTATATAATCCGCCGGAATAAAACCAACCACCCTAAAGCTTCCCCCATCCTTCACCACAAATAAATCCACATTTAATGGCTCCCTTTGAGGGAAACAGGAAAGGAGGAGAAGAAAGGGTAAAATCTTTCTCAATTAACGGATCTCCAGAAGGATAGGCCTATTGCCAAAAGCGTAAGGGCGTAGTGCATGGAGACCATAGTGGGGCTTAATAGACTATAAACTGAGAGGAGACCGAAGGTTATAATGAGTAGGATAAGGAGGAACAACAGGGCGTTAATTTTCCTGTTCTCCTTGTCAAAAAGGGAAAGGAGGGCGAAAATGAGGATAAAAAATCCAAAGAGCCTGTGGCTTAAATGAAGCAACACATCTCCGTTCCATTGTACGTTTAAGCATAGGAATAGGTCTTGACCGCAGGCAAAACCCGCACCCGCTTTCCTCACGGAAGTCCCGAGTAATACCTGTAAGAATAGAAGGGCGAATATCCAGAAGGTGGATGAACGGAAGTTTATGGAAAAGGAATGGGAGTTAAACTTTTTTAGTATAAAAAGGGCTAATACGAAGGTTGAAAGGCCCAAAAGTGCGTGCGTTATTGAAACCCAAAAAGGCATCTTGAGTATTACGGTCAAACCGCCGACAAATATCTGAATGAAAACTACAAGGGCTAAAAGCCAACCCGCCCTCGAAAGGAAGCTTCCCCTAAAATCCCTGTGTGTTATGAATGCGGTGGAAAAAACGAAAACAGCAGTTATCGCGGCTATCACCCTATGTATATACTCCAAGAGAGCCCCCACCTGTTCCGGGGGTAAAAAGCTTCCGTAACATAATGGCCAGTCGGGGCATCCGAGGCACGCACCGTAAGCCGCCACCGCGCTCCCAAAAACCAGCAAAACATAAGACAAAATAACCGTCAGCAGGATAATTCCCTTCTTCATCGGAACTTTTTATTATACAACGGTATAATTCCCATCTATGGCTTTAAGGAACTTTAGGGAAAATTTTAAGTTTATAGTTTGGATCGTTGCGATTGCCTTTATAGCTTGGTTGGTGTTTGAGATAGGCGCGGGTATTTTGAATTTTACAAACCCAAAGCCTTGGGAGCAGGGAATAGTGGCGGAGGTGGGAAACTACAAGATCTCATCGGAATACTATGAGTATTTGGTTCAGGCGGAGATACAGGAAACTTTAAGGGTTAGGGGGGTTGAGTTCTTGCCCCCAGAGGAGGAGGAAAGCATAAGGGAGGCGGTTTTTTATAGGATGGTGGATAACATAAGGTGGAAAAAGCTTGCGGAAAAGTTGGGAATAAAGCTCTCAGATAAGGCTATACTCACCCTAGTTATGCTCTTACCCCCTCCGGAACTTATGAGGGATACCAACTTCTTTAGGGATGGGAATTTTAACTACCAGCTTTATTTGCAGGTTTTAAACGACAAAAGGTACGCCCCAATTTTCTCCACTTACGAGGCTAAACTTAAGGAAGAGGTACCTCCGGATCTTGCGAGATTCTTAATATCAAAGATCCCCTTACCTTCAAAGGAATACCTTTGGAAGAAATACACCCTTGAGAACACCAAATACGGGTTTGATTTCTTGAATATAGTTTATGCGAGGATAAGCGACGATAAGGTGAAAAAACCCTCTGAGGATGAGCTTAAAAAGTATTTTGAGAGGAATAAGGAGAAATTCATACAACCCCCTTCCGCCGATATTTACATCCTAAGGGTTGAAAAATCCCCATCAAAAGAGGATTCCTTGCAGGCAAAAGAGCTTATCTTAAGGGCTAAGAAGGAAGCGGAGAGGGATTGGAACGGTGCGGTTAAAACCTACTCCGAGGACTTGAGAACTAAGGATTCAGGGGGAAATCTTGGTTGGCTTTATGTTTTAGTTTTACCGGAAAACGTCAGGAAAGACATTGAAAAATCGGATACGGGGGCGATTTTGGGACCGTACGATGTTCCAGGGGGTTATAATATAATCAAGGTTTTGGAGAAGAACAAGAAGGGGGACAGTGTTAATTTATCGCACATTTTCGTATCAATAAAAACATCCTATCAGACAAAGCAAAAGCTGAGGGATACCCTCTTGAAATTCTTGGATCTGGCTAAAAAGAGGGGATTTAGGGAGGCGGCGAAGGAGATGGGGTTTAAACTGGATAGCACGGGAGAATTCAAGCTAAGTTGGGGCTTTATACCCTTCATAGGTCCCGATAGAAGCCTTATAAATTTCATAAGGAAGGGTAAGAAGGGAGATATTTCGGGCATAATATACAAACCCGAATATTATGCGGTAATTCAGATAATTGGAAAGAAGGAGGGAGGAATTCCGAAATTTGAAGAGGTCAGAAGGGAGGTGGAGAGGGCATACATCCTTGAGGAGAAAAGGAAGATTGCGGAGGTCATATCCAAGGATGTAATTGAGAGGATAAAGAGGGGGGAAAGTCCAGACAGCATAAGGGCAAAATATCCGGAAGTTTATCTAGGTTCCGCGGATAGCGCCAACTTTAACACCTTTGTTCCGGGTGTAGCGAATAGGGAGGTGTTCTTCAGGGCTTTGGCTATTTCAAAAGAGAAAGAGTGGAGCGGACCCTTTGACTATAAGGACGGGCTTTACTATATCTTCAAGAAGTACGAATTAAAACCAGATAGGGCAGATTTTGAAAGGAGGGTACAGCAACTTATCTTACAGAACCAACAGATGGAAGTCTTTGAGATCCTAAGTAACCTCCAGCGCGACCTTGAAGACCTTATGCCCTTAAAGGACTACAGGGGGTATCTGTACTGATGGAATTTGAGAGAATCAAAAAACTGGCGGAGGAAATAGAGAGGGAGAAATTTGAAGATTTGGACCTGAGAGGATACATAGAGAATACCATACTTAAGCCCGAGGCAACACCCAAGGAGGTTGAAGAATTCTGTAGGAGGAGCGCGGAATACGGGTTTTATGGTGTTTGCGTAAACCCATCTTTTGTTTCCTTAGTGAGGGAGAGTGTTGGGAAAAACTTAAAGGTGATAAGCGTTGTGGGTTTTCCCCTCGGTGCAACGACCACATATTCAAAGGTGAAGGAGGGGGAAAGGTGTATAGGGGATGGGGCGGATGAGCTTGATATGGTCATACACATAGGTTTCTTGAAGGGTGGGGAATACAAGAGGGTGGAAGAGGATATTAATGAAGTTGTATCCTTGGGGGTTCCGGTAAAGGTGATAATAGAAACTTCCCTTTTGACGGATGAGGAGAAGGTGATAGCTTGTAAGATCTCGGAAAATGCGGGGGCAAAATTTGTAAAAACTTCAACTGGTTTCCTCGGAGGTGGCGCCACAATATACGATGTTCTCCTTATGAAAAGGGCGTGTTCTTTGGAAGTTAAGGCATCCGGTGGAATTAGGGAAAAGGATTTTGCGGTAAAACTTATTAAGGCGGGAGCCACGAGGTTGGGGACATCGAGGGGCTTCAATTTGTTGTGAAATACACCGCAATTTTCACCTTAATCTTAGCCCTCTATCTCTTGAGCTTCTCTTTCGTTTCCAAGGAGCTGATATTACCCTCCCTAAGGTTCGCCCTACTGGGGCTCCTTTTTTTCCCAATCTTTTTGCTTATCTCAAGGATCTTAAAATTGGACTACCCAAAAAGGAACCTTTTCTTACCCCTTGAGGTAGCCCTGGCTTTCTCAATTTTGGCAAACCTTGCAAGCATAGGAAGTCCCCCATTCTTCGCGGTTATGTTCCTCGTCCAAGTTTTAGCCCTTCCCTTTGCTTTGATTCTCACCGCATATGAGTTTTACAGGGAAAGGCTCATTTTAAGCTTTCTCCTATCTTTCATAATATGGTTTGGGATACTTTCCCTCCTTTAACAGCGGTAAAATCCCCGCTATGAGGATAGGCGTAATAGGAGGTTCCGGCTTTTACACTATAGAGGGTTTTGATATCCTTGATGACAGGAGGCACATAAAGAGGACACCTTGGGGTGAGCCTTCGGCGGATTACGTAATAGCAGCGAAAGATGGGCATGAGTTCGTTTTTCTCGCCAGGCATGGAAATAAGCACGGGATACCACCTCATAAGATAAACTACAGGGCGAACATTTGGGGATTTAGGTTGCTGGAGGTTGATAGGATATTTGCAATATCGGCGGTGGGGACCATAGATCCGAACATTGAAATAGGGAGCATAGTGATACCGGATCAGCTCATAGATTTCACAAGAACGAGGGGAAACATATCCTTCTATGACGGGATATTTACGCCGAATGGGGAATTCGAGCATCCAGCTTTTGGAATGGATAGGGTTTATAAGGCTTTGTCGGAAAAGAAGGTGGTACACGTTGATGTGAGCGAACCTTTTTGCCCGCAGGGTAGGAAGGTGGCGTATGAGGTGCTTTCAAGGAGGGGATTAAAGGTTATTCCGAAGGGGACATATATAGCCACGGAAGGTCCAAGGCTTGAAACTTCCGCCGAAATCAAAGCTTTCAGGATATGGGGGGCGGATATAGTAGGTATGACCGCAGTTCCCGAAGCTTTCCTCGCCAGGGAGCTTGAAATATGTTATACCCTAATAACTATTGTGACGAATTTCGCCGCCGGAATTTCCCCAACCAAACTTACAACTGAGGAAGTTATAAGGGTATCTTCAAGCCTGAAGCAGAAAATAATTGATGCCCTTCCGGAAATAGCAAGCGAGTTGCCGGAGGAAAGGGATCCCATATGCTCGGAAGCCTTAAAGGACGCGATTATGTAATGAGGAAGGTAATATTAATTTTTTCCTTGCTCTCTTGCGCTTATACTCCTCCATACAACGATGCGGAAAGGGTGGCGGAAGAGTACCTAAGGGCTATAGAAAGTGAAGATTTTAAAAAGGCTTACCTTCTCATAGACGGGGTTTCAAGGAGGGCTACGAGGTTAGAGGAATTTGAGAAATATTGGAGGGATTTCTTTAAGAGGTACGGAAAACCCTACAAGCACACTATAATAGACATCTCAAGGGATGGGAAGTACGTTGTTGTTGAGTATTACTGGAGTTTCCAAAGGCTCCCGGAAAATGACACCTCAATATTCCTGGATAGTAGGGGATATAGGTTAAGGTTGGTTTATGAGTTCAGGAGGTGGGCGGTCAAGTTCAGGAAATACACCATAATTAAAGAGACACCCACACCTTACGGTATAGAAAGGGAGATAATAAAGGAATGATTGGGCTCCTTTCCCTTCTCTTACCCTATTGGTACAGAATATTGGCAGGTTTTCTGATCCTCGCCATAGTGGATCTTGGACAGCTCGTAATTCCCATCTTTATAAAGAATGCGGTGGATGATATGTACTTGGGAAAATTCTCGGATGTTCCGAAGTGGGCGCTTTACATCTTCCTCGTTTCCCTTGCCTTTTCCGTTTTAAGGTCCTTCTGGAGGTACTTTTTCATCGGTACATCAAGGCTCATAGAGAGGGACCTTAGGGAGAAGATATATCGACACACCCTAAAACTTCACCCGCATTACTTCAACTCCCTGAAAACCGGCGATGTTTTGGCTTTATACACGAACGACCTCCAGGCGGTGAATATGGCTTTGGGTATGGGGCTCGTGGCAATATCAGATTTCATAATTTATACTTCATTTTCAATAGTGGCGATGCTCATAATTTCTCCAAAGCTAACCTCTATGGTGATAATTCCCCTTCCCCTTTTGGCGGTTTTGACGTTCTTCTTGGGTAGGAAGATCCACGAGCAGTTCCTGAAGGTTCAGGATTATTTCGGTTATATGACTGAGTGGATAAGGGATATAATCTCGGGGATAAGGGTGGTAAAGGTTTATGATACAAAGGGAAACCTCGTTAAAAGGTACGGGGAGATCTCGGTTGAATACCTTAATTTAAATTTGTATATGGGTTTCCTTGATGGGCTATTTAATTCCTCCGTTTTCCTCTTGGCTTACCTTTCAAACGCAATATTGCTCCTATTTGGGGGAAGTATGACCGCCACTGGTGAAATCACCATAGGGGAATTTACCGCCTTCAGCAGTTATATAGGTATGATGGTTTGGCCTATGATGGCTTTGGGATGGTTTGCAAACCTACTTCAGAGGGGAAGCGCTTCGTACGAGAGGGTAAAAGGATTTTTAAATGATGAGCCGGAAATAAAAGGTGGGGGAAGCGTAGAGGTGGAGGATTTTGAGGTTTTGGAGGTTAGAAATTTATGGTTTTCCATAAACGGGGAGGAAGTGTTGAAGGGGATAAACTTTGAGGTTTTTAAGGGGGAGTTTGTGGGGATAACAGGTCCCACCGGTTCGGGTAAAACGGTATTTTTAAATATTTTAGCGAGGTTTTATAATCCAAGCGGTGGGGAAATCAGGTTAAATGGGATAAATTGGGAGGATATATCCACCGAATCCATCAGGAGAAACGTACTACTTCTACCTCAGGAACCCTTCGTATTTTCCTTAAGCGTAAGGGAGAACTTGAAGCTTGCGGATCCGGAAGCGGATGAAGATAAAATGTGGTGGGCTTTGGAAATGGCAAATTTGGTCGAGGATGTTAGGTCTTTCCCGAAGGGGCTTGATACGGTAATAGGGGAGAGGGGTTATTCCATTTCGGGTGGGCAGAGGCAGAGGTTAATGCTCGCCATGGCGTTTTTAAGCCCTTCCAAGCTCATCCTTCTTGATGAATCACTTTCGGCTTTGGATTCCCAGACGGAGAAGAGGGTGGTTGAGAATCTTAGGAGGTTGGGTAAAACGGTGGTTTTGGTATCCCATAGGATCTCTTCTTTGGTTGATTGCGATAGGATATATGTATTCAAGGATGGGAAGGTGGTGGAGGTTGGAAGTTTCAAAGAACTAATTGAAAGGAATGGCATTTTTTCTTTACTTTATCAGGCTCAAAGGGAGGGGGTGGTGGTATAAAGGATTACCCAAACGCCAAAAAGTCCTTTTCCCAAAGTGATTTTAATTTTATCCCCTTCTTTTACATTTCTGTAAAGTTCGGGTTTAACCGATATTTTACTGCAATGATAGAGGTTTGTAGGTGAGATAAATAGGTAATATTGATCCGTAGCCCTTGGAATTTCAACTTTCTTCTTCCCTTTAACCTCAACGATTTCAACACTCTTCTCCGAGATGTACCAGGTGTTTATGATCCTTGAGGAATAAAGGAAAATGGCAGAGTTGATTAAAGTTGCAAGGATAAAAAATGGGATCCAATCCTTATCGCCTGAAAACCTATAGTATATCGCAAGTAAGATAATAGTGGGAATGGAAAGGAAAAGGAAGAAGTTGTATGCGGTTTTCCAAAATTTCCCCCCTTCATCGCAAAAGTTTATTAATCCGTAAAAGTATCTTTCAAGAATGAGGATCTGAAAGGCCGAAACTGAAAGCAAAAATATAAAAACGCCCAGATGTAAAAATAATAGAAACTTTAGGCTCCAGTGCGATTTTTCCATTAAAAGTTTATCCTAACATCCACCCTAAGCTCGTTTGACCTTGAACCCGTCATGGTTTTCCTATCGTAGGAATAACCCCTTGAATATACGAAGGTGGCATCCACCGCATCGCTGAAGGAGTAATTTGCAGAGAAACTTATCGAGTTCCCTATCCTATCAGACATATTCCTCCATTCGGGGATCTCCCCATCATAATTTACAACATCCGACTTTGAGGAATTTATTGAGAAAGTTAGGGAAAGGACGAGTTGGTTCCTTAAGGATAGAAGATTACCGCTTGACCATGGTAGTTTAAAGCCCCCGAATCCGCTGAGGGTGTGGGACGCGGTTATATCAACGTTCGTCTGCACATCCCTACTTCCAGACTTAAAGGTCAATAGGTTCTCCCCCTCCGTTATGCTCCTTGTTAGGTTCAGGTTTATTGAAGATCCTGTCCTCAAAATAAAGTTCGGGGATAGGGAAAAGGTGGTACTTTTCCTTTTGTCGTATGCGCTGTCGGGGGGAGTTGGGGGATAATACGTGAAGGTGTTTGTCCTTGAAAAGGAAAGGTTGAGATTAGAAGATGAGATAAAGTTTGTTGCCTGTGGCACGGGAAGGTTGTAAATTGAAAGATTTACGTCTGGGAACCTGGTCTCTTTGGTTATGCTCTGCTTCACCTTGGTATAAGAGAAAGTCCTTGAGAAGGAGTACCTGGGTTGCAAACTTACGTTGGCGAAACTTATTCCGGTATTTACATCAACCGCGTTCCTCTCCGTCCAGGAATTTGAGAAGCTGTCCCTTGATATCCCCGCCTGTGGATCGTTGGATATACCGAGCCTATATTTCCAATTCGCCCTCCTTTCAACCAAGTTGTACCTTGAGTTCCTTGAGAATGTGTATGTTAATCTTAAATTGTTCCAAAATTGGGAAAGTTTTTCAAGTCCATATAGGATCACATGTAAAGGTCCCGCGGTTTGTAGGGATGTATCCTTACTTTCGTCCCTTAGCGAACCTATCTTTGAGAATAGCTGTCCATGAAATATCCCGAATGATGTTTGAACGTCCAAGTTTTCGTCCAAGTTTCTAACATCGAGGTTTGGAGAAGGCCTTATCTCCAACGATCTGTTTTCCCTATAACTGTGGTTGTAAGAAAAGCCCGGTTGAATGTACAGAAATTGGGGTAAATTCAAACTTCCGGAATACCTCTCGCCGAAACCCGCCTCATATCCCAATATTGAATCCCTCTTGTTTCTGAATAGGGTATCATACCTGTAATCCCCCGTCCTTGAAAACCCGTAGCTTAATGTAAATAGCCCGGGAATGAGGTTGTAGTTTATATCTCCCGAAATCTGCCCTTCCTTTCTTTCAGTTGTAATCTGGGAGCCCAATATAAACCTCCTGCTAAAGTCCCTGTTATAGTTGTACCCGAGCCTGAAGTTAGGCAAAAGGTTTATCAACCTGTTGAAAATCCTCATCTCAACCCTTGGGTTGTAGGAATATGAGACGGAATAATTTTCCCTGAAGGATGTATCCCTGATTTCAGGTCCAAGGTTTGAAGAGGTGGAAAATCCGTTGGAAATGTTCCAAGCGTCAAGGAGGAGTCTTCCCAATAGGGACCTTGAATTGGACTTTTTGAAAGACCAACCGAAGGATTTTCCCTTGGAAGTTGATAAAAAGTATGCCCTTTCCGAATTGGTTTTTATTGGAACATCTGAGCCGGGTTTGTACTTGGGAAGCTGATACCCCCTATTATACCCGAATGTTATGGGGATGTTTAAGCTCCAAGATTTTGGGAAAAATTCGTGGAAATTTAATGTCCCGGAAATGTTGTAGTTCCTCTTGTCGTAATTGTTTCTATTTATTGCGGATTGGGCGAAATCCACCTGCTCAATTTGACCGTTGGTGTTTATCGATAATAAACTTGAGAGCTTAAGGGAGATATTTAATTTTGCGGCGTTCGCCGAGATCCTCACGGGATCCGTAAGCCTAAGCTCGTTTATCCAAACGGTACCCGAATTTCTCGTGTCACCATCGTTCTCAACCCCAACCCAGAAGAACTTAACATCAAATATGTTTGGGTTCCCCCTAACCCCGAGTCTCCCATCACTCCTATAACCGCTTGATGGGTTCGCATCCTTAAACCTAACGAGTTCCTCCAACCTTACCTTAACTTCCTGCCAATCCGAGCTTTGAACCTTAAATTTATACTCGTAAAAGTTCAAGCTATCGCTCCCGAACCTCAATATTACCCTTGGTTTATAACCGCTTGCCCCCTTAACCCAAAGGGAAATGGAGTTATAATTTACAAAGCTAACCTTTTGGTAAAGGGATCTTCTGGCGAGGGCGTATTCACCTGGCGCAAAATTCTCAAACTGCAAAACCAAAGCCCCCTCATCCTCAAGTTTTCCCGTGGTTATATCCCTCATAAGCTTATTCTCAACCCCAGGTGGAGAAGTGTAGCCCGGCGTTGTTTTCCTACTTACAAAACCTATGGAGAAGCCTTGAGTTATATCCGAGGTATCCCTCTTTACCCCCTCGTTCACCCAATCGCTACCCCCGATCCCCAGATTTACTATATAAAGGGTATCCGTCCTATCAAACCCGCTCCAAGTGATCCTAATATACTTTATTCTCTCAAGGGTGGGGTTTCCCACAGTATATGTAGGTTTTTTTAGGGGGATCCTGAACTGCTTCCACCCGTTGTATTCACTTATCGGGGTCATATTGTCAAGGTCAAAGACGAAGGTGTAGTAATTCTCGCTCCTGTTTAAAGAACCATCCTTATCCAGGTCTTCGTAATCAAGCCTCCCGTTCCCCTCAAATCCGTTTAAAGGTGAAAAATCGTTGTTTCTAATGTCGGATACAAAATTATAGTCGTCGTTTCCCCAGTCCGCACCACCACAGCCCGCCTTATCGTCCCCCTTAACCCCATCAAAACCCGTATCCTCCTTATCCCCGCTTAATGTAAAATCCCCATCCTTATCCTCCGTGTTCAGGGTATCAAGCCCCCTTATCCTACCCAAACAATCCCTAAACAGCATATCCTCGGGTATATCCGTCCCAAGATCCACATATACCTTACCCCTACCCCTCACGTAAAGCTCTAAGTATTCCTTTTCCCTGTAGTTATAACCGCTCTCGTTTATAAGTCTCATAAGGGTGGTCCAGCTTTGGATCCCGTCTGTTTTCGGCTTGGCAACTATTATCATTACCCTCTCCCTCTCGTTTATTTCCGTTGGGTCAAGGTTGGGATATATCTGCCCCTTTGTAAAAAGGTTCGCGGTTGTCACCCAAGCGGTCTTTATCGCGTATTTACCCGTATCCGCCAATAAACTATCTATCCTCGGCCAGGAACCCGGGTACCACCTTATGTACTCATCCGCGAAATCCTCGAGGTTGGATGCCCCCCTGTCAAAGTCGTCAATATAACCCTCCCCCCTCGTATTGGGATCTGGAAAGGACCTGGCAGCTTCCCCCTCTATGGAGATCGTACTCTTCTGCTCTAAGGATAAAAACGTATTCCTGTTTAAAAACTCGTTCAGGTAATCCATAGTATGGTTTATTTTACCGTTTATGGATAAAACCTTATAGCTGTTGGGTTCAAACCCAAGGGAGGGCCTCAAATAAGAGGATGCTAGGGACTTTGATATATAGTTTATTCCAAAACTTGAGTTCTCTGAGATGTTAAAGGTTGAGGATAGGGCAAGCACGCCCTTATTCCCCCCTCCAAAAACATCGTAACTCCTATAATTCACCTTAAGCTCCGTATTTGGTGGGAAATCCGTCCTCAAAAGCCTTATTTTCCCCGAGAAATAATCAACGGAATAATCAACGTTTTCGGTTAGCCTTTGACCGTTGGCGTATATCTCAACGGAACCTTCCACGATCCCAAAACCAAGGCTAAGCTCCCTCTGGGGCTTCTGGAAGTTTACGACAATGTAATAAAGGTCGGTATGTCCTGAAGGTATGGCATCCTCACTCACGAGGTATATTATGCTGTCCCTATCCCTAAGGGCTGGATCTGCAAAGGGCCAGAATTTTGGGATGAATAGGTAACCGTTGTTTTTGTCCAGGATCCTAAAGGGTGATCCGCCGACGTTTGTATATTCATCTACAAATCCATCCCCATTGTTGTCTATTCCCAAAATCTTGGTGTATGGTATTCCATCCTGAGAGTTTGGATCCACGGTGGTTGTAGGTAGATCCCTGAATATGTCTATTTTCACGCCTGCAACCGATGTATCGAGTTCCGAGGGAAGCCTATAAGCAAACTTAAGCTCGTATGAGTTTATCTCCATGGCGCAAGAGGATGATGTATCGGATAGGGTTGTCCTATCCCTCTTAAGGAGAAGCATCCTTATGGGGTTTGTGCTATCCGGACTTGGAGGAATATAGCCAACTTTTACCGTGTCGGTTCCGTTGGTAAGGGTATATACCGCCCCCAACCACCAGCTTCCACCCGGAGGATTTAAAATTTCAATTACGTTCCCACCTAAGGATAAAAGGAAATCCTTGCCCGGCACGAGCTCCTTCCACCTCCCGAACTTATAACATTTTGGATCCGCAAACGTCGTATCTCCCCTAAAGTGGGCGGAACCGTAAGTATATACGTCTTTGGGGGGTGGGGAAGTTGTGTAAAATAATCGGATCTCCGCTATTCTATATCCAGGTAAAATTGGTACGTAAAAGAATTTTCCCCTTACGAAGTTCCTTGCGTAAATCGTATCGGTTATTACTTGGGATTGTAAGGTGAAGGTTTTTGTTTGGCTTACCCCCCTCTCCCTTGTGGCAAGTAGTACTATCCTTGAAGGTCCAAAACCGAACCTACCCTTTAAACCGAACAATCCCGCCCCAGCACCCACGGAGGTGTAAGATGTTGATGGGATACCCGATGCGTCTATATCCCCCGCCTCCAAACTTTGAACAATATCATCTTCCGTCCCCGTATAGGATAAGAGGACCTTGTTCCTTGAGAAGTCCGTAGCTTCCGAGTTATGATTGACCTGAACCTTCAACCTGTCGGTAACCTGCCCGGTGATATTTACGTTTAAGGTTTGCTTCATTTGAAGCTGGGGAATGGGTGAGGATACCGTATCGTACCTACCACCGAATATGTACCTATCCTGCCTCCCACCGAAGCTTATCGTTTGATTTCCGGAAAGGGAAACCTTGCTCACCCCCTCCCCCAAAAACCTCCACCTCTCGGGTATATAAACCGGAACGGTTATGTCCGGAATAAGTCCCCCCCTATAGACCGCTGTGTCCGCTTTCCTAATTTCCCCCTTAACCGCGTTATATAACCTCAAACCAAAGAAATCTTCGTAAGTGTAAGTTTTTATTGTATCCGAGTAATCGCTGTACCTGAGCTTCTCATAAATCCCCGTTGAATCGTAGGAATAATCCGAACCGAAGACCTCCCTCAACAGCCTCTCCGAAAAATCCAAATAAGCTAATAAAATTATCATATTAAAATTATACCCTCATGGTTCTTTACTATCACCCCTTTGTACAGGAAATCCACCTGATGTAAGGTAAAGTGATAATCCTCCTCGCTCAAAGCGGAAATCCCATCCATGGGTATAATGACGTTGTACCACCTAAGGGTAGCGGAACCCGCGGTGTGTAGGACGCATATATTCGCAACGGTCCCAACTATCACGAGGTTCTTTATCCCTTTAATCCTGAGTATGTGATCCAAAGAGGTCCCATAAAAAGCGTCATACCTGAGCTTTTTTACCAATATATCCCCATCCTTAGGTTTGAGCTCATCTACGATCTCCGCTCCCCATGTGTTTGCCACCGCATGCCTTCCCCAAATTTTAAATTCCGGGTCATCCTCCGAGTGCCAATCTTGGGTATATATAACCGTTGAGTTCTTTCCCCTAAATTTTTCTATCAAAAGCCTTATGGGTTGTATGGTCCTTCTAGATTCGGGAACAAATAGAGATCCCTTTTCGTGCGCAAAGTCGTTTTGCATATCGACCACTATCAAGGCACTCTCCCTTGCTGGAATTTCCACATTTTCTTTTACCTCGTACCTCATAGGTAAAAATTTTAAAGCGGAAATCGGCTATTTTGCTTGAGATGGCTTTAGCAAATATCTCCTCGTTAAATCCTCAAGGGTGATCTTCTTCAATATTGAAATTACATCGGCTTGAACGGTATTCCAAACATCCTTTAAAACGCAATCTGTTAAGGAAAAAAGGCACTCCGCCTCCCCACCAGGAACCAAGCACTTAACTATACCATAAGGACCCTCCATAACGTTTATCACATCAAAAACGCTTATTTCTTTTGGGGACTTTGCGAGGATATATCCCCCCTTCTTACCCCTAACGCTTTTAATTAAACCCTTCCTCCTTAACCTTACCAAGATCTGCTCCAAAAACGCAATTGGGATTCCTTCCTTTTCGTATATTTGCTTTGAGCTCACGGGTTCATCGGAGAGGGCTATGTGTATTAAAGACTTTAGGGCATATTCGGTTTTTATGGTGAATTTTAGCAAGAGGTGGCGCGGGGATTTGAACCCCGGAATAGCGGTTTTGCAAACCGCCGCCTTGGACCGCTTGGCTACGCCACCAAAGTAGAATATTATAAAGTGGAACCACCCTCAATATTATCCTTATTTTTCAAAGAATACATCACAAGCTCTTCCGTAGTTTTTGCCCCTTCCCTCAACGCCATATTCACCAATTTCCTCGCCTTGGGATAATCTAAACCAAGGGAAACTAAAGCCTGTAAGGCCTCGGAGATCGCTTGATTTTCTTCATCCGAAACTCCAATTTCAAATATGCTATCCTTTAGTGCGAATATTATCATCTCAGCCTTCTTAGTTCCAAGGCCCTTAACTTTTTTAAGTATATTTACGTTTCCCGTTTTAACCGCCGAAGCAAGTTCGGATATCGAAAGATCGGAAAGTACCCTTAAAGCCATAGATGGACCTATTCCGGGAATTTCAAGCAAAACCTCAAAAACCTTCAGTTCTTCCTCCCTTTCAAAACCATACAATTCAAACCCGTTTTGGGAAAAATATGTGTAAGTATAAAGTAGGATCTCTTCATCTTTTGAAATCTTTGAAAGTAAAAAATTTGGCACCTTAACCTTGTAAATTACACCTCCCGGGGTTTCCAGAAGGACAAAATCCTCACCAACCTTAAATACCCTTCCCCTTAAACCTGCTATCATTTTACGAGGTAATAGGCGGCGGCCAAGGCGTCGGTTACGTGATCTTCAACCTCAGGTAAGGAGAATATGCTCCTTAGGACCTTAGATACCTGTTCCTTGCTCGCCATACCATACCTTGTTGTCCCAATTTTCGCCTTTGATGGCTGAATTTCCAAAACCTTCACCCCCATATCCCCAAGAACCAGAAGTATAACTCCCCTTACAGCACCTAGGGTTATGGCTACTTTTGCGTTCCTGTGGTATATTATGGATTCCATAACAGCAAATTCCGGGGAAAGATCCTTAACGATCTTTACAACCTCATCCCTTATCTTCTTGAGGCTTTCCTTCAAATCCCCCTTCGTCTTTATAACCCCCCATCCCAAAGCCTTTAAATCTTCGGTTTCTATCACTATCCAACCCGTCGCCCTAAGGGAAGGATCCAAACCCAAAACCCTCATTCTACCTCCATCTTCTCAAGGATCTCCTCCGGGATATCAAAGTTCGCGTACACCTGTTGTACATCGTCGTGATCCTCAAGGGCTTGATATAGTTTTAAAACACTTTCCGCAACATTACCTTCGACCCTAACCGTATTCTGGGGGATCATGGTTATGTGATCCATAACTATGGGAAGGCCCCTTGATGATATCGCCTCCTTTACCTTTGAGAAGTTCTCAGAAGAAGCATATACTACCCAAGAATCCCCTTCTAATTTTACATCCTCCGCACCACCTTCAAGGGCAACTTCAATTATAACATCCTCCGGAACGCTTGGATCAACGTAAATTACCCCCTTTTCAACGAATTGCCAGGCTACGCTTCCTGGTCCCGCCAAATTCCCCCCGAACTTTGAGAATATATGTCTAATTTCTCCCGTAGTTCTATTTCTGCTATCGGTTAAAGCTTTAATCATAAATGCTACCCCGCCCGGACCGTAACCCTCGTAAACAACCTCCTCGTACTGGGCTCCCTCAATCTCACCGGTTCCCTTCTTTATCGCCCTCTCTATGTTCTCCCATGGCATATTTGCTTCCTTTGCCTTTTCTATGGCAAGCCTTAGCCTGGGGTTCAGATCGGGATTTCCTCCCCCGAGCCTCGCCGCCACCTGTATCTCCCTGATAAGCTTATTAAAAATTTTGCTTTTTCTTGCATCAACCTTTGCTTTTTTGTGCTTTATCTGCGCCCATTTGCTGTGGCCTGCCATCGTGGATATTTTAAAGTTGAAAGTTTCTCCCATATAATACACGCTTTATGTTTAGGGAGGAAAAGGCACAAATAGCCAAAAAATTTATGATGCACGAAAGGGATACGGGTTCAACCGCGGTTCAAATAGCCTTACTTACCCAAAGGATAAGGCACCTAACCGAGCATGTAAAGAAGCATAAGAAGGATATACACAGTAGGTACGGGCTACAGAAGTTGGTGGAGAAGAGGAAGCGTCTTATGAAATACCTCAAGAGGACGGATTATAGGAGCTACGTTAGGGTTTTGAAGGAGCTGGGGTTGAGGGATGTAAAGTAGTATGGACAAATACTCTCTTAAGATAGGGGACAGAACTCTAACTTTATACGTAGCTAACGATTTAGTTTTGCAATCATCGGGGGCAGTCATAGCCCAGATGGGTGATACCATGGTCCTCGCGGCGGTGACCTACAAAAGGGCCGATCCAAAAAACAAAAGGGATTTTCTCCCCCTACTCGTGGAATATAGGGAAGAAGCTTACGCCGCAGGAAAGATCCCAGGGGGTTTCTTCAGGAGGGAAGGAAAACCTAGGGATAAGGAAATTATTTACGGCAGGGCCATAGATAGATCCATAAGGCCCCTTTTCCCAAAGGGTATGACGGATGAAATTGAGATTGAGGTCTTCTTAATATCTTACGATATGGAGTTTGAGGGAAATTTCTTGGGAGCCATAGCCGCAAGCGCCGCCTTAACCATATCCGAGGTTCCCTTCAACGGACCTATAGGGGTTATGAGGATAACTTATAAAGATGGGAATTTTATACCCTTTGCGACTAATAAGGAGGTGGAGGAGGCGGGGTTTGATCTGGTAGTTGCGGGAACTTATGGAAAGTTCCACATGATAGAATTTGGAGGGAGGGAGGTTCCCGAGGATCTCATACTTTCTGCCCTTGAATACGCGATACCAAACATTGAGCTTATGATAAACCTTCAGGAGGAGCTTAGGGAGAAATACGGAAAGGAGAAGTTTGAACCCACTAAGCTCATCTATCCCGAGGGACTTTACGAGGATGTTATAAGCTTGGCTAAGGATAGGGTTTTAGACACCCTTTTGACCCCAGTGAAGGGGGAGAGGAACGAGGCTTTGGATAACCTAAAGAAGGAGATAATCTCCCAGCTCTCGGAAAAGTATCCGGGGATGGAGGTTGAGATCGGGGATATATTGTATAACTACGAGGCGGAGGTGATGAGAAAGTATATTCTGGAAAACAACAAAAGGATAGACGGGAGGGATTTAAATCAAATAAGGCCCCTTTATGCGGAGGTGGGGCTTCTCCCGAGGGTACACGGAAGCGCAATATTCAAGAGGGGTGAGACGGTAGCCTTGGTTTCAACAACCTTGGGAACCAAGGAGGATGTCCAAATAATGACGGAGCTTGACGTTGAGGATATTAAGAGGTTTATGCTTCACTATAACTTCCCACCCATGTCCACGGGGGAAGTTAAACCTTTAAGGGGACCCTCAAGGAGGGAGATAGGGCATGGGAATTTGGCGGAGAGGGCCCTCGAGCCCCTGATCCCAGACGAGGATAAGTTTCCTTACACCATCAGGGTGGTTTCGGATATACTTTCCTCAAACGGTTCAACCTCCATGGCGAGCGTATGCGGGGGATCTTTATCCCTTATGGATGCTGGGGTACCCATAGAAAGGCACGTTGCGGGAATATCCATAGGTTTGATAACCTCGGGGGAAAATTACAAACTCCTTACGGATATTCAGGGTATGGAGGATTTCTTTGGGGATATGGACTTTAAGGTGGCGGGAACGGATAGGGGAATAACCGCCATACAGCTTGACATAAAGATAGATGGGCTAAAGATGAACATAATTAAGGATGCCCTCCAAAGGGCAAAAGAGGCGAGGGGCGAGATCTTGGATTTTATGTACAAGGTGATAGAAAAACCAAGGACGGAAATATCAAAGTACGCGCCGAAGGTTGCTACCCTAACCGTACCGATAAACAAGATAGGGGAGATAATAGGTCCGAGCGGGAGAAATATAAAGTCCACAATATCCGAAACGAACACAAAGATAAACATAGATGACAAGACGGGGAAGGTGTTTATTTATGGGGAAAAATGGGAGGACGTGGAGAAGGCGAAGAGGATGATCAACGAGGTCGCTCAGGAACTTGAAGTTGGAAAGGTATATCTCGGCGAAGTTTATAGGATAGAGAAGTATGGGGTTTTTGTTAGGATAGGGAAGAAGGAGGCGCTTTTGCATATATCCGAGTTTGACGTGAATCCGGTAAAGGACCTTAGTCAGGTTGTAAAAATTGGGGATAAGCTCCTTGTTAAGGTGATAGAAATTGACGAGTTGGGTAGGGTGAAGGTTTCAAGGAAGCAGGCAATGGTGGGGGGAGTGGGAAGGTTAAAAGGTTGATATGGGATTTTTCCTCGGAAGGAGGGGGATCTTCCAACCTCTCCTTATCTCCATAACCGTTTTACTCTTTTCTTCCCTTGTAGGGTACGATTTCCCCATAAGCTTTACCCTTTCCACTTTATTCTCATCAATATTCTCCTCCTCAAACACCGTAAGGGCTTTTTGGGAAGATATGGCTATAAACAGGGTGATCCTTATGTACGGTAGGGAAGGGGGATTTCTCATCCCTTATTTTCTTACTGCAATTGTTTCCCTTATTGTAAACTTTTTCACCCTCCTGCTTTCGTTTTTGATATACAACTTTTTCGGTTTTAGGGAAATATTGGGGGTTTTGGTTTGGACGTTTTCGTCGGGCGCTTTAACCTCAACCATTTCCATTATAGGGGAGATGGCTAGGGTAAATTTAGAGTTCTTTTCCGCCATCCTCCTTATACCCTTGCTCCTCGGGATCTATGGTTTCTTAAGCTCAGAAAACCCCTGGATATTCTTTTTTCTTATGCTCGTTGTGGGCCTCTTTTACCTCTCCTTTGCATATTTGCTTTCGGATATATTCTTTGAGGTATGAATTTAAAGCTCGTTTTGAGCTTTGATGGAACAAACTTTTACGGATGGCAATATCAACCCAACAAAAGGACGGTATCGGGTGAAATAATGAACGTTCTTAAAAACTTCGTTGATGGGGAATTTAAACTTATAGGTTGCGGTAGGACGGATGCGGGGGTTCATGCGATAAACTTCGTGGCAAATTTAAAGTTTGATGGGAAGTTGAGGGTCCCGATGGAGAACTTGAGGGAAAAGATGAATGCCCTTTTACCTGGTGATGTGTTTTTAAAGGATATTTCTGTGGTAGATGAGGATTTCCACGCCAGGTATTCCGCAAAATCAAAAATTTACAGGTATATCTTCACAACGGAATACGACCCCCTTATGAGGTTCAGGGCATTTTACATAAAGGAGAATTTGGATGTTGATTTAATAAACGGGTTTTTGAAGGTTTTCGTGGGTAGGCATAACTTTGGGGGTTTATCCGCCGACGAGAGGGAAAACAAATTTTGCACAATATTTTCTATGCACATCTCAAGGGTGGGAAGGTTTTATTACTTTGATGTTGAGGGTGATAGGTTTTTGAGGAAGATGGTTAGGTTTCTCGCGGGGGCAGTTTTAAAGTTTTATGAAGGTAAAATAAGTAAGGATGAAATTTTAAATTCCCTTAAAAGTGGGCAAAAGGTTAAAGTTGAACCCTTACCCCCCTATGGTTTATACTTGCTTGATGTTAAATATTAGTCCCGCTCTATAACCGCCAAGATCTGACCCTTGTTTACGCTCACACCCGGAGAAACGTAAACGCTTTTAACCACCCCATCTATCCTCGATTTGAGCTGAGTCCTCATCTTCATCGCCTCTATGGTTATTACGGTTTCCCCCTTTTTTACCCTTTCCCCAGCCTTCTTATTCACCTCAACAACGAGCGAGGGCATAGGGGACTTTATATACTGGACGTTTGAGGATATTGAAGAGGATAGGTCTTTGGGTGGGGATTTTAGGACGGAAAATTCAGCATAAACAAGGGGCGTTTCTATTATACCGTTCTTCACCCTAAAGATTACGGGTTTATCCTCCAAAAGCGCTAATACTACCCCATTTCCCAGCTCAATGAACCTTACGTTCTCCTCCTTCGGATCCACCTCGTGGATTTTCCCACCGAGCAACACCCACCTTTTCATACCTTAGGAAGGCTTATACCCCTTTGCCCCTGATATTTACCCTTTCTATCTGCGTAGCTTATTCTACAAACCTCATCCGCTTCTAAAAATATAAGCTGGGCTATCCCCTCAAAGGAGTATATCTTTGCGGGTAGGGGAGTGGTGTTTGAGATCTCTATGGTTAGATGTCCCTCCCATTCGGGCTCAAGGGGAGTAATATTTACGATTATACCGCAACGGGCGTATGTGGATTTACCCAAGCAAATGCCCATTACGTTTCTTGGGATCCTAAAGTACTCCACGCTCCTTGCGAGGCAGAAGGAATTGGGAGGTATTATGCAGTACTCTCCCTTGTGATAAACGAAAGACCTCTCGTCAAAGTTCTTCGGATCAACGACGGTTGTGTATATGTTGGTGAAAATGTAATATTCATCCGCCACCCTTATATCGTACCCGTAAGAGGATAACCCATAGGAGATTTTCCCTTCCCTAACTAGGGTGGGTTCAAAGGGTTCTATCATCCCGTATTCTTTTGCCATCTTTTCTATCCAGGAATCCGACTTAACCATCCTGATATTTTAAGTTCGTAAAATATACAGGAGGCTCCCCACCAAACTCTTGGCATCCCTTATCTCCCCCCTCTCAATGCTCCTCAAAATTTCCTCCCTACTTAAGCTCAGAACTTCTATATCCTCGTCCTCATCCAAATTCCCACCCAAAAATTTTAACTTCCTTGCGAAGAAAAGGTGCATATACTCCGTTGAATAACCGGGCGCAAGGTAAAATCCCGCAACCCTTTCCCAATCCTCAGCAATATAACCCGTCTCCTCCAAAAGCTCCCTCCTTGCGCACTCAAGGGGATTTTCCCCTTCCTCCAATGTTCCCGCGGGAAGCTCAAGGATATAATCCCCAACTGAAAATCTAAATTGCCTCTCAAAAATAACCTTTCCATCCTCAAGGATCGGGACTATAACCACCGCCCCGGGATGCCTCACCAACTGCCTCCTAAAAACCTTACCTCCCTTTTCGTACTCCAAAACCACAAAATCCATAAACTTACCCTTATATACAACCTCCTCCCTCAAAACCTTCATGCGGATATTCTACAGTAAAATATCCCCTTGCTCTTTTTCCTTGCCATTACCGAAGATAGCATTTTAAGGGTTTTTGAGAGGAAAGTTGATGGTGAATTTAAAAAAGCCGAAAATTTAATAGAGGACATTTACCTTTTCCCAAAGGGGTACCTGTTTCCAAGGCTCTACCTGTTTTATGACAACCTCGATATTTCCCCAATACCCACATTTAGGGTGCAATATGCGGATACGGTAAATTTTAGGCTCGTTGATAGGGAGATAGAGTTGGGATATCCCACATTTAGGAGGTGGGGTTTTGGGGTTTTCTGGAACCCCTTGAATCCAAAAATTATATTTTCCGTCATCTCCGCAAAAACCCTTAAAGATTTTGAGGTTTCAAGAATGAGGGTTTTAAAGGAGAACCTTATGAACAACTTAAGGATATACTTAAGGATCCTCCAAAACCTTGATAGTTTGATAATTTTATCGGATAGTCTTATATACTGGGGGGAAAGCTTGGTTGAAAGGCTTGATACTTTAGGAAAATTGGGGAGATTGGGGGAGGATAAGGTTTTATTTGTAAAAGCGGAGATCTCAAGGACGAGGGGGCTTAAAGAGGAGATCTTGAAACTTAGGAACATGCTAAAAGATTCCCTCGAAGGTTTTTTGAAGATAAACCTGGAAAATTTGAAACTCGGGGAGGACTTCACACCAAGGTGCTTGGATGTTCCGGATAGCCTGAAAATAAGGGCGATGTATTATAGGAGATTGGGGGAATCTTTGTGGTGGTTCCCTAAGTTGTATATTTTCGGTGAGGTTTGGAGTGGAAACGTAAAGACACCCTCAACGGTGGCGGGATTTAGACTAACTGTAGAATTTGACGAGAGCGGAAGATTGAAAGCAAAGGCAATATCATCCGCACTTGAGCTGGAAAGGATAATGGGGGAAATAAGTAAGAGTAAGGTTGATATTGACCTTCCCATTCTCTCCGATCTATCCGCCTATAAAAACCTCCTTGAGGTTTCTTGGAAATATTACCAAATGGGCGCTATAAGCTTTGCGGAATACTTTAAGGTTTATGCGGACTTCTTTAGGATAAGGACGGAAAACATAAAAAACAGGGTGAAGAATTTAAGCAAGGGATTGTGTGAGGTAAATTACCGATACGAGAAGGGCGGAGAATATTAAGGTGATAATTAGAGTTTTTAAGCTTAGGGGATTCACACCGCTTACTTTTTTGAATAAGTAGAGCCTAAGGAAGGTTATAAAAACCGCCGAAATCGGAAAGGATAGGGCAACACCCAAAATTCCAAAAGGTTTAATGAGAATTATAGCAAGCAATATATCCAAAATCGCATAACTTACGCTTATTAAAAAAACCATATCCGACCTTCCGAAAGACTGCAAGGCGGCCTGCCAGATTCCAGAGAGGGAATTTAAAAAATACCCAAGGATCATAACCGCCAGGACAATATTGCCACCTTCGTATCCCCTCCCTAGAATTTTCAAGGCGAATATCCCCAAGATTGATGATAGAATCGAAAATACCCCCATAATGAGTACGACCTTATATGTGATCCCCCTGAGCTTAAGAGCGGTATTTAAAGCCCCAAACCTCCCAAAATCCTTACTCATTTCAATGAAAAGTACGTTGGAGATGGCAACCTCAAGGATGAATACACCGCTTGAGATCAAGGAGGAAGCCTTAAATATCCCACCCGAGGAAGCCCCCAAAGATGCCCCAACTATCAAGGGTTTTATACTGTTTTGGAAGAGGGAAAGCCAGTACTTCAACCATATGGGGAAGGAGTACCTAAACCAAGCTTTAAATTCGTATGTTCTCCTCCTAGGCAGGTTTTCTTTAAGGATCCCGAAAGTGGTAAATAGGTTCCCCAAGAAATTTACTAAGTACTTTATGTTAATAGAATTTACCGCAACAAAAACCTTTGAGGGATAAATCGGAAGGAAGAGGAGGAGGAAAATGGCCCTTGAAATCGTGGGAATCAGTATGTCGCTTATTGAAATTTCCCTAAATTTACCAAAGCCATATAGGACGGATGCCAGATAAAGGGATAGTGCTAAGAACGGAACGCCTAAGGAGTAAAGCCTTATCGCATAAGCATAATTGGGATCCTTTAGGAAAAAAGAGGATATATTTTCCGCGAAAATTATGAAAACCCCGAACAGTACGAACCCAAAGATTAAAAAGTACATCAAGGAAAAAAAGAGTAAGCCGGAGATCTTCTCCCTTTCACCCTTTCCCCTATACTCCGCTAAAAACCTTTGGGTAGAGTTTGTAAGCAAGGATAAAACGCCCAAGGAAATTAGGTTTATAAGATCCGATGGGATGCTGTATATTCCAAATTCCCCCGGATCCATGTGGTAAATTAGGTAAAGTCCCAAGAGGGCATTTATCAAAAAGGAAAATCCCTGTCCCAAAAATAGGTTTAATACGCTTTTCGCGGTTTTTCCTAGTTGCAGTTTACGTATCCCTTCCAGGCCTCAAAGATCTCCCGCCTAACCTTCTTTTTTGCAATCTCTAAATACTCGGGTGATGGGCAGTTGAGGTACAAGAGTTTCATAACTTCGTGTTCTGGGATCTTATTAATTTTCTCTTCAAACTCCTTCAACGAAAACCCCATCTTTATCAACGAGATTTTCGCCGCATCCCTAACGGTAAAAACACTATCGCCCAGCATATCCCAAAGTCTCCCCTTAATTTTTTTACACTCCTTTTGCCCAACCAAGAGAGCCGACCTCATCCTAACGTATTCGTAAGGGTGAAACATATATTTATCCAAAACCCCGCAAACCCTGTTATCCCCAGATCTGTAAAGTGCCCTTAAGGTCCTGCTTATCCATATCCCATCCCTCTGTTTTCCCAAGAGTTCCAAGAGCTTTCCACCTATTTTTGGGATCTCCACCTCACTTGCAACAAATAGGGCATTTTTCAAGGTTATGCTATCCTTACTGTTCAAGGCTTCCAAGATCCCCCTACCGCAATATTCAGGTTCCTTTCGGCATATATCCCTTATTGCCCTAATCCCAAGCCGATCCCTTTTTGTAAAGTTCCTCGTTATTATGTAATATACCGCCCCCTCACCCATAGAAATTATTTGATTCCTTGCCGAATCCACGATTTCCACATCAAAACCTGCCCTCCACTTCCTCGCTATATTCCAAAGGGAATCCAGCTTTAGGGTGTCAAGGGAAATTAAGATTATCACTCGTTTGGGGGTATTGGAACGAACCTCCTCTCCGAAAAGTCCTTCCTGAGGGGATGTCCCGGGAACCCTTCCCAGAGCAGGATCCTCCTTAGATCCGGATGTCCTGAGAACCTTATCCCGAACATGTCGTATACTTCCCTTTCCATCCAGTTCGCCCCTTTGAATATATCGGTTATGCTGGGAACTTCTTCTCCATCATCTACCGCAACCCTAAAAGTTATCCTCTTTTTCCTCGAGGTTGAGTAGAGGTGATACACCACCTCAAACCTCTTCTCAGTCACTCTCTTATGTTTCCATCCCAAATAATCAATCGCGGTGATATATATTATCATATCAAAGCCCAAGGCTTCTTTTGCGAACTTCACCACCTCCCTTATCGCCTCCCTTTGCACATATATTCCCCCCTCAACCTCAGGTCCCACCTTATCATCCAAAGCCTCTTTCAAAACGGAGAAAATCTCACTCATAATCCCTACCTTCGTATTGCTTATACTCACCCGCCTTTATATCCTTACCGTTCAGCGCCCTATCCATAAATATGAAGGATTTCTTTAAACGTACGTATAGCCAGTTGCTGTGCATTCCCGGAAACATCTCAGCGGGATATCCCAAAGCCCCATCAAACTCAACGTAAACCAACTTCCCATCAAGACCATTACTTTTCAGCTTATCTCTGAAAGCCCTATTATGGGAAAGGAGGGTAAGCTCATCCTTCAGACCCACATCTATATAAACCTTCGTGTTGGAAAATTCGCCCGGATAATTCTCAAGGGCGGAATCTATCAAAGTGTAAGGGTCGTGGTGATTCTTCCAAACGCAGAAATCTTCCGAGACGTACTTAGCTCTGGGTTTTGAATGATCGACGCAGGAAGCGGTAGTAGTTGTATCCAACTTTATTGGGAACCTAACACCCACGCAAACCTTAATCCCAAGGGAAGGCACGGTTAGGGTATCCAAGAGGAAATCCCCGTAGGTGGAGTCAAATCCCCCACTATAGTAGCAGTTGGGTATAACGTTCCAATCCGAAGGGTTGGCGTAAGCGGTAACCCTCGGTGTGAAAGCCGCGGAAAGCCCTGTCCCCAAAGTTAGCCATATACGTTCCCTACCAAGATATTCCTTTATCCAAAGCTTCCTACCTATGCTATTCCAATCCTTAAAAAGGCTATCTATTACGTTATCGTCAATGAGCTTATCAAAAGCCAAAGGACCGGAATGTAGAGCAACCGCCCCGAACTTATCCGTATGCTTAAGCCAGAGCTTGGCTGAACCGTAAGAACCCATCGAAAGCCCCATAATTCCCCTTTTCGTCCTATCCCTCAAACCCCCATACCTTCTTTCAACCTGAGAAATCAAAGAATCAACGATATACGTTTCGTAATCCCCAAAGGCGACCAAGGGCATATAGTCGCTGCTTGCTGGATCATAAAACCTCGAGTTTGTGTAAAAGGAACCTCCCACCAAGTTCCTTCCATCAGGCATAACAACTATGACGGGATCTATCTGCCCCGTTGATATCAGGTAATCCAAGATCTCATGAACACCATTAAGGTAAACGTACGTCCTGTAATCCCCACCGAAACCGTGCAGGAGGTATATTATGGGGTAGTTTTTATTCGGGTCGTAGTTGGGGGGAAGATATACCAGCGCTTTGGGTGTGACTATCCCGAGGGCGGGATCCACATTTATCGTTATCTCCTCAACCTTCCCACGATTTATTGTTAGGACTTCCTGATCCGCCTTCCTGCATCCGAGATACAAGAGAAAGGGCAATAAAAAAAGAAGATAAAACCTTCTCATAGGTTTGGGTATTATAAAGAGGAAAACATAACGCCAATAGAATAGAGCGCTATGAAGGTCGTATTATCCGGCATGAGGCCAACGGGAAGGATGCACGTGGGACACTTAAAGGGTGTTCTGGAAAACTGGGTTAAGCTTCAGGAAAATTACAAATGTTATTTTGAAGTTGCGGATTGGCACGCTCTTACCGATGAACCAACGAGGAACAAGGAAGTTTTAAGGAACACTTTGGATATGGTTAAGGATTGGCTTGCGGTAGGGATAGACCCCAAAAAATCGGTTATCTTTAGGCAATCTTTGGTTCCACAACATGCGGAAATTCACCTTATATTTTCTATGCTGGTTTCCGTAAATAGGCTCTTGAGAAACCCGACCTTTAAGGAGAAGGTTTCGGAACTAAGGAAGAAGAAGAGCGAAATCAAACTCTCCTTAAACCTTGAGAATTTATCGGTTGAAGGTGAGGTGGGGGGAATTGTGGAGTTCATAAAGGGGGAAGATAAGGAGAAGGGGGAAAAGTTCCTGAGGGGGGTAATAGGCAGGATAAAGGAGGAGGTTTTGGAAAGGTTGTCCTTTTTGGATTTTGATGATTCCTTAGTTCCATCCGAAATTTCTTACGGATTTTTGGGATATCCGGTTCTTCAGGCTGCGGACATACTGATATACAAGGGGGAGCTCGTGCCTGTGGGTGAGGATCAGCTTCCCCATTTAGAGCTTTCCAGGGAGATAGCGAGGGATTTTAACAGGATATACGGCGAGGTTTTCCCAATTCCCGAACCTTTGCTAACCGAAATCCCCAAGATCTTGGGAATAGATGGGAGGAAGATGTCAAAATCATACAACAACGCCATATTCATTTCGGACACGCCCGAAGAGATAACACAAAAGGTGAAAAAGAGCATAACCGACCCTATGAAGATAAGGAAGGGGGATCCGGGGAGGCCCGAAATTTGCCCGATCTTTTATCTGCACAAGGCTTTCAATCCGGATGAATCTTACGAGATTGAGGAAAACTGTAGGAAAGGGGTATTGGGTTGCGTGGATTGTAAGAACAGAATAGCGGGGAAATTGATAAGCGCCCTTGAACCTTACAGGGAAAAGGCTAAGGAACTTTCGGATGATCTAATTATGGATGTGATAAGGGAGGGTTCAAGGGTAGCTAGGGAAAGGGCGGAGGAGACGGTTGAGGAGGTGAGGAGGGTTCTATGGAGTGGTTCATAAAAATACTTGAAATCTTTCCAAATAACCCCCTTTGGTACGGTTTCGTGGGAGGTACTGTAATAGTACTTTTTAACGGCCTTGGGGCATTATTGGTTCTTTTTTTGGGAAACGTATCGCAGAAATTTTTGGATGTATCCTTGGGTTTTGCGGCGGGGGTTATGCTCGCCGCGAGCTTCACGAGTTTGATAATTCCGGGTATAGAGATCGGAGGGGTCTTCCCCGTACTTATAGGCTTATTTTTAGGCTCTTTAACCATTGACATCTTGGACCATCTAATTCCGCATGAGCACCTAATAAGGGGTAGGGAAGGGATAGATACAAGGAGGCTTAGGGGGGTTTTGCTCTTTATAATTGCCATAACTATACACAACGCCCCTGAGGGTTTGGCGGTGGGTGTAGGTTTTGGTTCCGGCAAACTCCACGAGGCTATAACCCTAATGTTGGCGATTGGGATACAGAACATACCCGAGGGTTTGGCGGTTTCCTTGGGGGCTATGAGCGTTGGTTTCGGAAAAAAGTTTTACGCTATCTATACATCCCTGAGGGCCGGTTTTATCGAGCTTCCCTTGGCGATCCTCGGCGCGATCCTGGTTTATATCTTTAAACCCATATTACCTTACGCCATGGGCTTTGCGGCTGGAGCCATGCTCTTTGTAATAAGCGATGAGATAATTCCAGAAACTCATAGGTTTGGGCATGAGAGACTTGCAACTTACGGGTTAATAATCGGCCTTATCCTTATGCTCTTCCTTGATGTTGCGCTTGGTTGAGAAATTTTTGAGTATTCAGGGGGAAGGACCCTTTGCGGGGGTTGCATCAAACTTCTTGAGGGTTTGGGGTTGCAATTTAAAATGTGTATGGTGCGACAGTTTTTACGCTTGGGATGTAAAAAGATCCTCTTTTTCCGAAACGTTTGTTTATACCTTTGAAGAATTCCGGGAGGATATTAAAAAGGCACCTTTAACCGTAATAACGGGAGGGGAACCCCTCCTTTACTCAAGGATATGGGAAAAATGGATAAGGGAGGTGGAGGGAGGGAAGTTCCAATTTGAGACAAACGGTACATTCCCACCAATTTTAAAAGATGATGCTCGGGTTTTCTTTGTGCTCTCACCCAAGCTTAAAAGTAGCGGAAACGAGGGGGCAATAAAACTTGATGTTTTAAGGGGGTTTGTGCCTTTAATATTGAAGGGTAGGGCTTTTCTAAAATTCGTGATTAGCGATCCCAAAAATGATGAATCTGAGATCCTTGAAATTTTAGAAAAGTTAAACCTTTCCCGCGATATTATCCCCTTCTCCGTTTTCCTTATGCCGGAGGGTACAACAAGGGAACTGCCCCTCGCGGAGGAGGTGGTGAAAATTTGCATTAAGCACAATTTCAGGTACTCGGACAGGATACATATAAGGATATGGGGAAACAGGAGGGGGGTTTAATTTGCCTTAAAGAAGCACCAGGAGGATAAAAGGAAAAAGGGTAGAGAAACATAACCATCCCAAAACTTGAAAAATAAGTATAGAGCGAGGATGAGGTTGCCCAATCCGAGTAATAAAAAAGCCCCTTTTATAAATGGGCTTTTCATAATGTTGAAGATCCAGGATAAGGTCAGAATTGAAAGTGCGGATAAAATTACGAACTGTAGCACAAAGGTGGGTACGTTTTCGTCCAAACTCTCGTTGTTAAAGGTAAGTAAGGAAAATCCGATAATTGAAGGAATTAAAACAAGAAACAACCTCATCAATAGACGTTTACCACCTCCGCTTGGAACATCTCCACCACCTCTTCCAGCTTAGCCCTCCTGAATGCCACCCCTAAATGTCCAGATGTCATTGCTATGAACTCTATGTTTATCCCTAAGATCGCAAACTTCTCAAAAACCTCCTCAAGTTTCAAAACATCAAAGAATTCCAAAAAGGAAAGACCCTTATCAACCACAACCTCCTTCGCCCCAACCCTTTCCGCAATCTCCTCCCTCTTTTTCCTTATCCTCTCCCCCTCGCTTTCGTAAACGATGAAGGAAACGTCCCCTATACCACCTACCGCGCTATCAAAACTTAGGGCCAATAGGCTCAAACCCTCCTCCTTTAAAACGTATATAAGATCCGCCGCGGTTCCTGGCTTATCCCTCAACCCCCTAAAGGTGATCTTTGCCACATTCGGCTTTAAAGTTATATACATTCCTCCCATACCTCCCCTATTTCCTTTGCTATACCCTCAAGGAAAACCCTGTCCTCCTCATCAAAGGCACCAGGCTTATCGCTGTCTATATCTATCTCACCAACTATCTCTCCCTTTTTGTTGTATATGGGAACTACGATCTCGGATCTAGTAAAAACGGAGCAGGCGAGGTATCTCGGATCCGAATTAACATCCGGAACGTTTATAGTTATACCCTCCCTAACCGCCGCCCCGCATATTCCCTCGCTTATCGGGATCCTCACATGCGGTGTAGGCCTACCTATGTAGTATGGGTAGAGTTCTAGAACATCGCCCCTTTTTATGTATATCCCAACCCAATGATATTTTTCCCTATGCGCCTTTATCCTATTAATTTGATCCTTTAGCGTTTTCATTTCAAAAGTAGGGCCCTTAAACCGTTTAAAGCAACCAATACTGTGGTCCCCTCGTGCCCTATAACCCCAAGCATAATATTCACAAGTCCAAAAAGGTTTAGCAGTACCATCACAAGGATGGATCCTATGGACAGGGTTACGTTTTGTAGGATTATGGAGTATGACTTCTTTGAGATCTCAAAGGCTTTGGCAAGGTACCTAAGGTCATCGGAAAGGATATTTATATCCGAGCTCTCAACCGCAACATCCGAAACCATAGAACCCATAGCCACGCCAAAGGTGGCGGCGCTTAAGGCCGGACCATCATTTATTCCATCTCCAACCATACAGCATCCCCCGTTTTCCGAAAGTTCCTTTATTTTCCTTAATTTATCCTCAGGTTTTGCGTTTGCTATGAATTCCTCTATACCTACCTTTCTCGCCACCGCCTCAACGTTCTCGTACCTATCCCCACTTATCAATATCACCTTGTACCCCATTCCCTTTAGGGCTCTTATTCCCTCCTTTGCCCCATCCTTCAACTCGTCCTCAAGATAAAGTAAAGCCTCATCCTTCCCATTCCTTCTGACCCTTAAAACTATGCCCTCACCCCTAATTCCATCTGCCCTTGATATTTCCCAAGTTGAACCGTTTAGATTTCCGTAAATCCCATAACCCACCTCATATTTAACCTCCCGAAAATCCAAAAGATCCAAACCCCTCTCTAAGGCTACGGATGTTATAGCATTTGCTATGGGATGTGAAACGTACCTTTCAAGGCTTCCGGATATCCTTAATATCTCATCCTCAATATGGCAGGAACATAAAACCTCCACTTTCTTCAACCTGGGTTTTCCTTTCGTTATCGTTCCCGTTTTATCCAAAGCTACCCATTTAACCTTAAAGAGTCCCTCCACCGCGGAACCACCCTTAAATAGGATCCCCCTCCTTGCGGCCGCGGATATCGCGGACATGACGGTTATTGGGGTTGATATGACAAAGGCGCATGGGGATGCAACAACCAAATGCACCAAAAGCCTATAAAACGCCTGCGAGTGATCTTTTGTCAGAAGGTAAAAGAATGGATAAACCAAAAGGGTGCTTAAGAGAACCAAAAGGGTATATTTTTCCCCTATCCATTCCGCCAAAGTTTGGGTTTTACTCTTATATTCCCTCGCCTCCTCAACCAGTTTTATCAATCTATCGACCGTGCTTTCACCCGCCCTGCTTATCGCCCTAACCTTTAAATATCCGTCTATCACCAAACTTCCCGACGGAACCTTGTCTCCAGCCTCCTTTACCTCGGGAATGTACTCACCCGTTATCAGGGAAACATCAACGGATGCCTTACCCTCTATCACTTCCCCGTCAACGGGCATCCTTTCCCCCGCCTTCACCATAACCTCATCCCCAACTTTTACCTCCTCCACTGGAACTTCAACCCAATAACCATCCCTCCTCACCCTGGCCCTCTGCGGTTTTATGGATATTAGGGACCTTATGGATTCCCTGCTTATTTTGAAGGCAAAACCTTCAAGGGTATTTCCCAAATTAAATAGGAAAAGTAGGAAGGCCCCCTCGTGAAACTTCCCGATATATGCCGCACCGTAAGCCCCAAGAAGCATCAAAAGATCCACGTTTATCTTCTTTTCCCTTAAAGAATCCCAAACGGACTTTAATGTGAATGCACTACCAAACATGTATGCTCCAACCCAAGCCCAATCAAAAAAGTATGACATTACAAAAAATGCGAAGGTTAAGAAGGTAAAAATCGCCTCCCACCCTTCCCTTGAAAGCCTTACCATAACTTCCTTATTAAAAGGCTCCTTAACATCCTCGCGTCCCTTAAAAACTTCTGAACATGATACTCGTTTATAAACGAATATCCACCGAAAATCTGCATCGCCTTATCCGTGCAAAAATATGCCATTTCAAGGGCTAGGTTTAAAAGCTTTAAGGGATCCTCGGAAACCAAAAGGGCACCCTTTATCCCCTCAACGTAAGACCTTCCCTTTTGTATAAAACCCCTTATCTCCTCAAAATCGTATATAGTTCTATCAAAGGCTTTCCTCTCCTTTGCGTAGTTTTCCGCGCTTTCCAACGCCGCCTCCGAGATACCCACCAAACACGCAATATCGTAAAACAATATTTCCTTATCAAAATTTCCGTAATCCCCCAATACCCTTATCTCTCCAGAAGCCCAAGAACACGATCTTAACCCCAAGACATCCACATTTTCACCTTTAAACTCCGCCAGCTTCCCGTTATAGTATACCCTTTCCGAAGGAAATTGTATAAGTTTTTCCGACCTTGCGATCCCCAAATCCCCTACCGTCCAAGATTTTGCAACAAATTGCGCTATTCCCGCTTCCCCCCTCGAAAGCTCCATTATTATCTTAATTTTGACGGGTAGGGGAATGGAATTAATTTCCTCATCAAAAACCCCAAGCCCTTCAAGTTTCTTGATAGCATTTTTAAATGATTCCCCCCCTTTATCAATCTCCAACCTCTTGGGTGAAAGCTCTTTCTCTGCGAACTCACCAAACAGGGAAATTAGATCCATATACTCGGAAATGTTCAACATAAACCGTTATTATAAAGATGCCAACGCATTTTTAACATCTTCCACAATGTCCTCCGATTCCTCAATCCCCACGGATAACCTAACCAAGGTATCATCTATTCCCCTCCTTATCCTCTCCTCGTAGGGTAGGGAAGCGTGGGTCATAAGGGCTGGTATGGATACAAGGCTCTCAACCCCTCCCAAACTCTCGGCAACGGCAAATATTTTAAGATTACTAACGAATTTTATCGCATCTTCCCCAGTGAAAAATCTAACCGAAAGCATACCACCGAAACCCGGATAATAAACCTCCTTAACCTTCGGATGACCTCTTAAAAACCCAGCCAAAACCTTTGCGTTTTCGTCGTGAGCCCTCATCCTTAGATGAAGGGTCCTTATACCCCTTAAGGTTAGGAAGCAGTCAAAAGGTCCGGGAATTGCACCCGCCGCGTTTTGCAAAAATTTAAAATCCGAATATAGGTCTTCCCTATCCGTTGCTATTAGACCTATAACAACATCGCTGTGCCCTGCTAAATACTTCGTTCCACTGTGAACGATAACATCAACCCCGTACTTTGCGGGCCTTTGGAATATCGGTGTTGCAAATGTGTTATCAACTACAATCAAGCTTTCCGGACTATGTTTTTTTACGATTTCAACAACCCTTTCTATGTCTATCACCTTCATAAGGGGGTTAGTGGGCGTCTCAAACCAAAGTAATGTTGGTTTCACCTCCTTTACTATGTTTTCCAATTCCGCGTAGTTCGTGAAATCCACAAAACGCAAATTCAAATAACCTCTCCTTTCGTAATACCTTAATATCCTTTTAGTACCTCCATAAGAATCCTCCTCGCATAACACCGTTGAACCAACGCTTAAGTTTTTGAGTACGGTGTCTATTGCGGACATCCCGGAGGAGAACGCAAGCCCAAACCTTACCCCCTCTAAGTCCGATATCGCCCTTTCAAGCCTTTCCCTAGTCGGGTTTATTGTTCTACTATATTCGTATTTACCCTTCTTGGGTTTCCCTGGACCTTCTTGAACGAAGGTGGAGGTTTGATATATGGGTGGAGAAACCGCACCCGTTTCCGGATCAGGCTCAAGGGCACTATGTACGCATATCGTCCCTATTTTCATCCCTGTACCTCCTTAAAGCCTCCTTAACTTCCTGGTCCCTTTCAAGGTTTAGTACCATAATTACCCCTTCCCCTTCCACAACCCCTATCCCCTCAAGCCCAATAATAACAACCTTCCTATTGCTTATAACCAAGTTTCCCCTTGAATTCACGGATAACGGTTTCTCTCCGGAAAATGCGTTTTTATCCTCATCCTTTGGTAAGATCTCATATATGCTTCTATAGGAACCAACATCAAGCCAACCAAAGTTTGCCTCAATAACAAGAATTTTATTTGTCTTTTCCATTACCGCGTAATCTATGGAAATGTTTGGCACCTTAGCAAAGAAATCATCCATGGGAAGGTTTAAAAGCCCATATATTTCGGGTGATGTTTCCTTAACTATATCCAAAAACGAACCGCTCTCCCATACGAACATTCCCGAATTCCAATAAAAATTCCCCGATCTTACATATTCCTCCGCTTTTTTTATATCGGGCTTTTCGTGAAACTTCAAAACCCTATATACCCCATCCCCAACCTTCTCCCCCCTCTCTATATACCCATATCCGGTGTGCGGGTGTATGGGTTTTATTCCGAAGGTTATTATATTCCCCGTATTTTTCGCATAATCGTAGGCTTTTAAAAGTGTCTCCCTGAATCTTTCAACATCCCATATGTAGTGGTCGGCGGGTAGGGCGGATATGAGGGTATTTCCGTATTCCTTATGTATAAGATGGGTAGCATAAATAAGGGCGGGGGCGGTGTTCTTTGATATGGGTTCAGCTATCATACCAAATTCCCCCCTTATTTTCTTTGCCATTTTTGAATTGGTTAGAATAACAATTTCGGATATACCTTTAACCCTTTCAATAGCCATATCTAATAGAGTTTTCCCGTTTAAAAGGGGAATGAGCTGTTTGGGACTTTCTTCGGTGGATAGGGGCCATAACCTTTCCCCCTTCCCACCCGCCATAATAAAGGAAACCCGCTTCATTGTTGGGATTTTAAGGTGGGGAGGGAAAAGGGAAGATTGAACTGTTGTAATCGAACAAATATAAATCGGTTAAAATAGAATAAATCGTCGAGCTGTTGGTAAAGGGATTTTGCTGTGCTTAAGTCGCAGAGAGGGTTGGAGGTTATACTAAAAACAAATTGTGTTCGCTTAAAGCATGATGTACCTTGGAGCTTTTAATCTATTATAATAGATTTTGCAATGTTTTACCATAACAGTATTATTGTCCTTTCCTCTCTCCCGTTAAAATTCCACAACTTGCGCATATTATGTTTTTCAGACTGGCAGGGAAATTTGAGCGCAGATTTTCTCCTATCCATATTGGAGAAGATTGAAAGGCCAGATTTTTTGATATTTGCGGGTGATGGGATATTAGGATTTCTATCGGAGGAGTATTTAAACAGATTCCCGGAGGGTATAAGACCTTACACTACAAGGTTCATTGGTAATAAAGGGGTCATAGAGCACCTCGTAAATTACCCAAAAATGGCGTTTATTTACGTTGAGGGAAACGATGATCCGGAAATAGACCTTTCCTTTCTTGGGGCAATAAGGTTGAGCGGGAAAATCTTCAAATGTAAATTAAACTTCTTAGGGCTAGAGGGTTCCCCCGGTCCTATAGGTGGAATAACCTATAGAAGCGAAGGGTATTATGAGGATATATTGAGAAAGGCAGTAAATGAGGGTGAAAAATTTGTTTTAGTTTCGCATACTCCCCCTTACGGAATACTTGATAGGATCCCAAGGGGCATAAGGGTGGGTTCAAGGGTTTTGAGGGAATTTTTGGATACTCGTGGTGAAAGGTTTCCATTGGTAATATCAGGGCATGCGCACAATTGGGGGGGAAAGTGGGTAGAATTTGGGGAAAGTATAGTGATAAACTGCGCGATGAGTGTGGTGGAGGTAAAAATGCGCGGTTGGGAGGTGGAAGATATACGGGTGGTGTTTTAGGGGGGATGCCAAAGGGTTTGCACATAAGCACATAATAGAACTTATGTTAACCAACTTTTTATTCTACCCAATGGTATAATTTTAACTCTTGGATCTCCTGATTATAACCCCTTGGAAGGAGGAATGGTTTTCAAATGAGGTTTTCTCTTTCCCTGAGATATTCTATTTAAGGGAAAGGTTAAAGGGTTTGATTGAGTACGAGGTGATCTCGCCCGGAGAAAAACCCAAGTACGATAAATACAAAACCGTATGGTGTCAATCCGAAATACCCTACCCTTACGCGAGGGAGATAGTAAGTAAGGTAAAACCCAAAAAATTTTTGGTTAGCATATACGGGATACTTGAAAGATTTCCTTTAAGGCTTAGGAACAAAATATTTTATCCTCTGCATCTTTACAGGTACAGAAAATTAGATTATGCCTTTAAAGGTGGGGCCGATCTATTTTTGATATACGACGACGGCTCTATGGGGGAAAAGCTTGCGGAAAAGTACAAGGTGAATTATATAACCTTACTCAACCCTAAGCTAGAATTTGAGAGGTTAGATAAGTTTTCAGCTAGGGAGATCTTAAAATTACCGAAAAATTATGTTATAGGGGCTTTCATAGGAAGGTTCTCCAAGTTCAAAGGCATAGAATTCCTCCCCAAGATATACAAAAATGGGGACCCTTATACCCTTATCCTCGTGGGAAGTGGGGATGCAAGAGAACTTAGAATTTGGGCAAAAGAGGTGCAATCTATTATAATAGAACAAATTCCCCACGCCCTTATGAACCTCGTATATTCCGCCGTGGACTTTGTCATAATGCCATACATTTACGGAAATATAACCACGGTTATGGTTGAAAGCCTTTACTTCGGGCTTCCTACGGTAAGTTTCAAGGCCCACTCAACGGACAGGATAATAAAAAACGGGGAAAATGGATTTTATGCTGAAAATTTTAAGGTTAAGGATTTTAGGGAATACTCCTTACTCCTTGCAAAAGAGGAAGATTTAAGGAGAAAGATCGGTGAAAATGCGCGTAAAACCTCGAGGATCTTCCCCACGTGGCAAGAGCATACGGAGAAGATAATTCATCAACTAATTTAAGACAAACTTTATAATACCCGCTATGTTTTGGGCGATAATAACCGCCGAAGGATCACATAAGGCTTTAAGCTTACCCATATATACCGTACTGCCTTTTGTGGGGCTCCTTTTAACCATAGGTATAATGTCTTTCATAGCCGCTAACTTCCCCCATAACCGCCTCGCTCACTTCTGGGAGAACAATTACAACAAGCTGATAATAGCGATTCTCTGGTCCATCCCTACCCTAGCCTTCTTCGGTTATATAAAGATATGGGACCCGATTTTACACAGCATAGAAGAGTACTTTGCCTTTATAAGTTTGATATTTGCCCTTTTTGTGATATCAGGCGGTATATACTTAGAGGGGGACTTAAAGGCTACACCTCTGGTAAATACCGCATTTCTTGCTATAGGTGGTGTTTTGGCAAACATATTCGGGACATCCGGGGCAAGCGTGATCTTGATAAGGCCTTTGCTTAGAACAAACGCGGAAAGGGCCATAACCGCACATATACCAGTATTCTTTATTTTCATCGTAAGCAACATCGGAGGTTGCCTCTTGCCCATAGGAGATCCCCCACTGTTCCTGGGTTATCTTAGGGGTGTCCCATTTTTCTGGACACTTAGACTGATAGTTGAGTGGATAACGGCGATAGGAATATTACTTTTGATATTTTACATTTGGGATAGCTTCGCATACAAAAGGGAGAAGGCTTACATTGAGAAGTTGGAACAGAGGGCTTACCGTCCCTTGAGGTTAAAGGGTGCTATAAACTTTCTGTGGTTGTTTGGCGTTCTTGGCGCGGTTATATTCCTAACACCTAACAGACTTGAAAGCTGGGGTCTAACCCACGGACCCTTAAAGTTTTTAAGGGAGTACGTTATGATCGCCCTTGCCCTCCTTTCCCTCATTACCTCCCCCCTATCCTCCGAGACAAGGAAAGCGAACAACTTTACATTTGAGCCCATAAAAGAAGTCGCTTTCCTATTTATCGGAATTTTCATAACCATGGTTCCGGCCCTTGAGATATTGAGGGAAAAGGGTCCCGAACTCGGAATAACCCAACCCTGGCAATTCTTCTGGGCAACGGGGATTTTATCCGCCTTCCTTGATAACGCCCCCACCTACTTAACTTTCTTCTCCCTAGCTCAGGGTGTTGCGGAAAAAATGCCCGGAGTGTATCACATACCTTCGGAGCTGGCGCATGTGGGGGTGCCCGAGAAGCTTTTGGTGGCTATATCCTTAGGTGCGGTATTTATGGGTGCGAGCACCTATATAGGGAACGCTCCAAACTTCCTCGTGAAGGCCATAGCGGAAGAATGGGGATTTAAAATGCCAGATTTCTTTACTTACATTATAAAGTATTCAATTCCGATACTTATACCCGTTTTTGTGATTATTACGTTAATTTATTTGACAGATTTCTTTACTTATGTTATCCGATACTTATACTACCTGTTTTTGGGATTATTACGTTAATTTATTTGAGATAAACTTAACAATTAGTCAATTTACAAAAGTTTAAACAAAATGCTTAATTTGTGGTTTTATGTTAAATTTTGTGTTTAATTATTCCAAAAATTGCCACCCTAAAATCCCCCTTTGCGCTATCCCCTTATTTTTAATATACACAACGTTTCAAGGAGACCTTATCTTGCGGGAAATTGGCTTTTCCCTTGGCAGTTTGAGAGACTTCTAAAATTCCTCAAGCAAAGGTTTAAATTCGGGGATCCGAAAGAACCCTTACGTTTATCCAAAGATGAGTTTTTGATAACCTTCGATGATGGACTTGTTGGAGTATACGAAAATGCATATCCAATAATGGAAAGGATGGGAATAAAGGGGATAGTTTTCATTGTGGTGGATTACATAGGAAGGAAGAACCTTTGGGATGCGCACTTTTTGACGCCGGTATATCATATGGATAAGGGGGAGATTTTGGAGCTATCAAGGAAAGGTTGGATAATAGGTTCCCATGGGAAGACCCATAGGAGTCTTAAGGGTTTGAAATTTGAGGAGGTTTTAAGGGAGGTAGATTATTCAAAGAAGTATTTGGAGGATTTGACGGGAAGGGAAGTTTTTATGTTTTCCTATCCCTTTGGGATATTTTCGCCTTTGGCGGAGAAAGCCATTTATATGGCGGGTTATAAACTCGCGTTCTGCGGAATAAGCGGGAGGATGAGAAAACTTGAAAGGTTCAGGATCCCCAGGATACCCACCTTTATAACGGACCTGTTTGTGAATTTGAAGATCATGGATTTTTACACCATATTTGATAAAGCCTTTTCTCTACCCTCAAGGCTCACCCCTATCTACCAAAGAATACTCGGTAAAAGGTCGTGAAGGTGAGGATAAAGGAAAGGGTTGAGAGAATCTCGGAATATGTTAAATAAACCCTTGAAACGGTTATTGCATCTCCCGGCGAGGGTTGATAATCAGGGGGGACTCTAAAGGCTCTTTCATCCCCAAACCTCTTGACGAATATAGCTTTTCTATTTGCCCTCTCCGTAAATCCGCCGGCAAGGTTTATGTAGTCTATAACCGTCAGTCCCGGTTCAAACTCCACCTTTTTTGGCTCTTTAACCTCACCCGTGACTATTACGAAATTGGGAAATTTAACCAAAAATATTGTATCTCCAGGCAAAAGTTTATGTTTAAAATCCACCCCTTTTTCCCCAACCACCACCTTCAGGATCCTATAAATTTCGGATGATATCCCAAGCTTCCAAATAACCGTATAAACATTATCCCCATCCTCGTACTCAACTGGTTTCACAAATCCGCTTGTGTACCCTACGACATAAACCACCCTATCCGTCTTAGGTATGAATATACTATCTCCGTCTTTAAGGAGGGGGTTATGATCCAAATTTCCCCTTAAACCCTCCCATATTGAAACTTCCCTCGAATTCAATTTTATTCTACTTAAGGAGGAAAAAGGTAGGACGTTATCGCTAAAAATGAGATCCGAAAGCCTCGTAAGGGAATTAACCTTAACCGCTCCCGCCCTTTGTACGTTCCCATATAGGTATACGAAAAACTCCGAAGGTTTTAATAGGTTCAATGATACATCCCCTATATCCTTTACGAAAAAAGAGAATTCCTTTAGGAGAACCTTACTTGCGGAATCAAGGGTTAAACCCGAGATCTTAACGGATATGGGTTTTGCACCCCCCAATATCAGCGGGAAATATCCCCTATTATCAACGTAAGCGTTGTATTCCGAAACCTTAACCTTTCTTGAATAAACGGAAACCATCAAAAGGTCGCCCGGATTTATCGTATAATCCTTTGGTACCACCGTTATATCCGCCAACAATAATATCATCTCGTCGTTAGTATCAGGTAAGTGTTTAATAGTGATATAACCGTTCCTAATACCGTTGAAGCAAAAAACAGGTAATCCCTAAGATGGGATTTTTCAACGAATATCACCTCGCCCGGAAGAGGCACATAATCCCCCTTAACCTTTTTTACCTTCCCATCCAAACCTATAACCGTATATTTCCCAAGAACCACGTTATCTTTAAACCCCCCCGCCTGCGAGATATAATAGGAAACCGTAGCCATATTCATATATGGAATTGAAGAGGGCTTATTTACATAACCGGACACTATTACACTATCAAAACCGAAAATTGGGACCAGGGTATCCCCAACATCCAATTTGTTCTTAAATTTCCCCCTTCGGACCTTTATATCTACGGGTTTTACCTTAGGATCCCCAAAGGTAGCCCTCCTAAAAACCGTCAGAGCATCCTCCCCTTCCCTGCAATTCACCTGGGATATTCCCCCAAACAAAACCCAGCAAAAGGAAGAATCCGGGAAGACCTTTATAATGGAGTTGGGTTTCAAGAGGGGACTTGAGTAAATATCCCCGTCCCTGTATAGGGGTAGGAGGTTTACCGTATCCCTCTTATGGTTTAAGGTAATTTCAAAAATATCTCTAGAGGCGTTCGGTTTTAGTGGAACAAATTTTAATATATCGTGCAACCTTGTTAAACCGTTCACGTAAATTTCCGAATGCCCAAAAACTTCACCCTCAAATCTAACGGGAAAAACGGAAGGAGAAACGAGAAAAAGGGAAATGCTATAACCCTTAAGGGACGGAGAAAGAGTTTTATTGAGGTAGATTAATACCGAGTCGTAAATCATATCGGATATTTTTATCTCAAAGAGGATCTTGCCTGTAGGAGAATATAAGGGAATCTTGCCATTATAATCTACCACAGTAGTATATTCTAAGGGTATGCTTCCCGAAAGCCTCACTGAAACAATATCCCCAGGCGAAAACGTGTAATCCTTTGGTGGGATTATATAGTATCTTTGGGTGCGAAGGGTATCAAAACGAAGGGAATCAACAAGGAACATCCCTTTAAGTTGAAAAACCAAGATTATTATCATAGTTTTTCTATCTCTTCAAGAAGGGCAGGTAAAAGTTCCTCTTCCTTTAGCCTTTTTACGGGTTTACCCTTTATAAATAGGATCCCCTGCCCCTTTCCCGCCGCTATACCTATGTCCGCCTCCCTTGCCTCCCCCGGACCGTTCACCTCGCATCCCATAACCGCCACTTTTATATTCTTGTTTACCCCTTCAAGCGCTTTCTCCACCTTTTCCGCAAGGGATATAAGGTCTATCTTTGTCCTTCCGCATGTAGGACAGGCTATAAGCATCACCCCCCTCGTCCTTATCTGTAATGCTTTGAGGATCTCCCAAGCCGCTTTAACCTCCTCCACGGGATCTGCGGTTAAGGATACCCTGAATGTATCCCCTATGCCCTCCGCAAGGAGCGTTCCTATTCCTATGGCGGACTTTATTATTCCGGTTTTCGGTGTCCCAGCCTCCGTCACACCCAAGTGAAGGGGATAATCCACAAGTTTAGCTATCTTCCTGTATGCCTCTATCATCTGGGGAACATAAGCGGATTTTACGGATATAACTATGTCGTAAAAACCCTGATCCTCAAAGAACCTTACCCACCTAACCGCACTCTCCACGAGGGCATCCGCATTAACACCCCCGTACTTATCTATTAGATCCATCTCAAGGGAACCGGAGTTTACCCCTATCCTTATAGGTATCCCGTTCGTCTTAGCTGCGGCTATTACCTCTTTAACCTTTTCAAATCCCCCAATGTTCCCAGGGTTTATCCTTATCTTATCCGCCCCCGCATCCGCGCACATAACCGCTATCTTGTAATCAAAATGAACATCCGCAACTATGGGTATCTTCCCTTTAAAGTGCTCAACGATATTTTTAAAGGGCTCAACGGTTTTCCTGCTTGGAACCGCAACCCTTACGATTTCACACCCCACATTCATCAAGTTCTCTATTTGGGCTATCGTAGCTTCAACATCGTTCGTATCCGTGTTCGTCATAGATTGGACCGCTATCGGCATATCCCCACCTATAGCCAAGTTCCCTATTTTTACTACTCTACTCTTCCTTCTCTTAAATGGCTCAACCATGGTTCCAAATTCTAAGGGTGTTAAAACATATGTCCAAGGCTAGCATAAATTTTTCCCCTGTCCGTTGGGGATCTATCCTTTAAGCTCAAGGCCCAATCCAACCTCACAGGTCCCACGGGGGTATAATACCTTAAACCTAAGCCTGCGGAATATCCTTTATATCCATCAAGGTAGCCGTAATCAAAGAGGAGAACAAAACCAAAAATTTCGTTTATCTTTCTCCTTATCTCGTAGTTTATAACGAACGGCCTCTTTCCCGCCTTGCATATTGATGAATAACATTTCTTTAAAGGGGGACCTATTGAGAACCTATCGTAACCCCTCACCGAGCCTTCACCCCCCAACGTGAAAAGGTCCAAAACCGGCAATGTGTCACTCCTTCCAAATGGAGAAATACTTCCTATGTACAACCTTAAAGCCCACTTCCAGTCCGTTAGAAAGAACCTTTGGTAAATTGAAATTTCCGCATTCCACTTTACAAAATCGTAATCCCCGAGCATACTTAAACCCGAAACCTGAATCTCCCCCTTAATTAAGCTCCCAAAGTTCGGTTCAAATATGTTATCCCTATAATCCAAAATTAAATTTTGGTAAGGCTTAAAGAGCTCGTAATTTTTCCCACCTGTCAAGGACTTCCTTAATTCGTAAGATGATCCGAATGTTGTTGATCCGTTTTTCCCGAGAAAATACGGTTTGGTTATCTGTCCAGAAAAACCATACTGAAATATGTCCCTATCAACGTCGTAATTAATTGGAAAACTTAAACTCGCCCTTAAGTTAAGATCCAAAAAGTACGGCTCCTGATAGGTTAAACTGAACCTGTAGGATGTTGGAGAAAAACGGAGGATATCTATTGAGGTTCCAACAGAAACTTGCACCCTCTGGAGGTTGTTGAAGAGGTTTAGGTGTTGGAATAAACTTTCAAGGTTAATGAGAATGGGCCTTCTATTCTCACTCTGAAGCCCTCCGCTTATGTCCAAAATCCTGGGGGGACCTTCCTTAAAATAAAAGGTTAAATTGGCGCTTTCCTCATCCACATCCTCAAGTTTCCAATATATATAGCTGAACAACTGTGTCCTGTAAAGCCTAGTTATGCTCTCCTCAATCCCCCTTTCCGAGAAATAATCCCCCTTCTTTATAACGATTTCCCTCAAAAATATCTTCTTTCTCGTTAGTAGGGGTTTATCATCCGCAGATTTTAGTAAGATCTCCTTTATCCTTATCCTGTTTCCCTTTGAAACCTCAAAAGAAACCTTGACCGTTTTGCTTTCCGCGTCTTTGATTTCCTCCCTCTTCACCTCAACGAAAGGATAACCCTTGTTCCTATAAAAGGATAAGATTTGGTTTTCGAGATCAAAAAGGAAGGCGGAGGAATAGGAGCGACTTTTAAACTTTATTCCCAACTCCTCGGGCGCGTATATTTCCGAAATTTTATACCTTTCCCCCTCCTTTATATAAACAAAAACCTTTACCGAACTTCCTTCAAACTTCGCCTCCCAGTTAATTGAAACATCAAAAAAACCACTATCCCTATAAACCTCCTCCAAGAAATTTATGCCCCTCTTTATGAGAAATGGGGAATACTTGGGGTAAGATTGGAAGAAAAAAAGTACCCTTTTATACCCAAAGGCGGATCTTATAAAATCGGTTTTAAAAAACTTGTTTCCCGAAACCCTTATATCCGATATCGGAAGGGCCAAAAGTAGGATCATTTATAGTCGTTTCCAAGAATTACGAAAACGGGGGCTATGTTGTCCGGGTCGGGGACATACAAAATTTTACCCTTAATAAACCTTGCTACCCTTTTTGCGTATGAAAGATTTAAACTGTCCCTACGGTCTATTATTAGGGTTTGGGCGTAAATGCTGTCCGCGTTCCCATAATATAGGACATCTATGCCCTTTGACCTTAGGTATAAGGATACGCTATAAGCTAGCTTTTCCCTCTTTGTTCCGTTTAGCACGACCACATCAAGCCTCTCGTCCGTTATGCTCGTTTTGGAATTTTCCTTCTTCTTGGGTATCATCGGAAAAACTAAAGTCCATATCAAAAGCAAAGCTGAGAATACCCAAAGGATCCTAAAAATTAGGGTTTTGCTCAAGGGGGAAATTATAAAGAAGTGGAGTAAGATAGGGAGAACTCCCAAAAACTCTTTGAGTTTTCGAACCTCTTTATGGCATAAATTTCCCCCCCTACGAATCTTCCCCCCAAACCCACACCCGAGCCCTCGGGTTTTATGCTGAAAATTGTCCCCACGTAAGAGTTCAGGAATTTCACCAAAGGGATCCAACCGTAGGAATATAAGTCCATCCTCTTCCCCACCCTGTAATAAGTATCCTGGAAAAACCACCCAAAATCCGATAATCTTATCCTTATGTTACCCTCAACGTTTGAGCTGTATTTTGCTTCAATTTCAAGGTACCTGTTTAGGGTGTTTTCGGTTTCTTTAAACCTGTAAAATGTATAAAGCGCGACGATCTCTCCCCTTAAAAGGAAGTTTCCCCCAAGATTTTCAAAACCCATAGAATACTTTCTTATTTTTTTGCTTTCGGAGGACATTATGGGGGAGAGGTAAACATACTCCTCGGATCTTCCGCCTATGTAAGCCCTGAAGTTCCCAAAGACAACCTCACCCCCGCTTAGGATCTCCCTCAATGCGGAGGATTGGTAAGAGAGATTGCCACCGTATATGTTCAAGTACCTCCTTATTCCGAAACGTAAGGAAAAGTACCTTGATTTTGGGAAGTAGAAAAAGGATATATCGTCCTCCCACCTATCCGCTCCTATGGATGGGAAAACTGTTGAATTTAAGGACCTTGATATGCTGAATGTGTGAAAGAATAGGGGTAATTCCAAATTTGCGAAAAATTCAAGCCTTACTCCCCTCTCATTTTTGTCCTTGGTTGGGGAGGTCGGATATCTTGAGGATGATAGATTAAAGAGGAGTTTATACCCGAACTTTTCACCAAAGGAGATATAAGGGTTTATTCCGTATCTGTATCCCGCCTCGGAGTGAAGGGGGAGGGAATACGAGAAGTATTCAAATTTTGGGAGGATTTCAATTTTATGGTGAAAATTTGAGAATGAGAACCTTGGGTAAAACCTCAAGGTCTTTAAGAGGGGGCGAAATTCAAGGTTCAAAAAATCGGATCTCATAAAGATTCCAGAATTGTTCCTCCACCTATCTCCCCTTATAAACCTCAGATCCCCGCCAATTTCAAATTTCCACAAATTTTTCGTTATTCCAAAGGAGTTTTCGGAGGACTTTAGGGAAAACGTGTTATCGGAAAACAGTTTAAAACCCCGAATGTAAATTTGGGAGTTTAAAAGGAGGGTGCGCCTGTTTATTGATAGGGACCTGTAATCTTGAAGGATCAAGAAATTTCTTTCCCTTTGGAAAATAAGGTTCGTCCAACCGTAATCGTTGTAAAATCTGTGTGAGAGTTCAAATAACAAGGGGAGGATTATAAGGTAGCGATTCAAGTATAGAATACCCAACTATGGAAGCTTTTCTTCCTGGATCAATCATAGTGGGAATATTGGGCTTTGCGGTGGCAATCTTCACATACTTCTACATAAAATCCCTTCCCGCGGGTGAAGGAAAGATGCTGGAGTACGCGAGAGCAATAAGGGAAGGGGCTTTCACGTTTCTGAGGAGGGAGTACTCTTACATTGCGATTTTTGCCTCCCTGGTTTTCCTCGCCCTATTCTTCTTCGTCAAACCCCTTGCGGGTGTAGCTTACCTTACCGGTGCCCTGCTTTCTTTGGGCGCGGGATTCTTGGGTATGGCGGCGGCAACCCTAGCTAACGTAAGGACGACATATACAGCTTACAGGACGAAAAATCCTGGGGATACCCTCTCGGTTGCCTTTAAGGGTGGTTCCGTTATGGGGATCACGGTGGCTTCCTTGGGGCTTTTGGGGGTTGCGTTCTGGCTCTGGGTAAGTAAAGATCCGATGGTGCTGAGCGCCTTCGGTATGGGCGCCTCCTCCGTCGCCCTATTTGCTCGCGTGGGGGGAGGGATATACACGAAGGCGGCGGATGTGGGTGCTGACCTTGTAGGTAAGGTGGAGGCGGGAATACCTGAGGATGACCCTAGGAACCCCGCGGTTATAGCGGATAACGTGGGGGATAACGTGGGGGATACCGCGGGTATGGGGGCGGACCTATTTGAATCTTACGTGGGTAGTATGGTAGCTACGATAGCGGTTTCCCTCGCGGCATCCTTTGCCCTTGCCGAAAGATCTTTTAGTTTCGCCCTTTTACCCGTGACCCTTGCGGCTTGTGGTTTAGTTTCTTCCCTTGTGGGGGTTTTGTCCATTGATATATTCAAGAAAGCCGACCCACAGACCGCATTAAGGAACGCCACGATTTTCACCGCCATCCTTTTCATAATAGGCTCCTTCTTTATAAACAACCTCTTGGTGGGTTACTTGGGGACATTTTTGGCGGTTTTGGCTGGTATTATTGCGGGACTCCTTATAGGTTTTGAGAGTGAATACTACACCTCGGGTTCCCCAATAAAGAGGATCGCGGAATCCGCCCAGTTTGGACCCGCAACGGTGATAATAAACGGGATAGCGGTAGCCTTTGAATCCGTCGTATTACCATTTATAACCATCTCCTTGGCCGTTTTTATCGCTTACTTCGCCTCGGAGTACTGGGGACAGCCAGGGCTGGGTATATACGGGGTTTCCCTTTCGGCGGTGGGCATGCTCTCCACCATAGGTATAGTTATGACAACGGACTCTTATGGTCCCATAGCGGATAACGCCGGTGGAATAGCGGAGATGTCCCAACTTGGGAAGGATGTAAGGGCTATAACCGACAAACTTGACGCTTTGGGAAATACGACCGCGGCGATAGGAAAGGGTTTCGCCATAGGTTCCGCGGCTATGACTGCTTTAGCCTTGATAGTTGCATATAAGGAGACGGTTGGGCTTAACATCTTGGACTTTACGAAGGTTGAGAGCATAGTGGGAGCCTTCTTGGGTGCGGCTATGCCCGCGATAATCTCCGCTCTTACTTTAAATGCGGTGGGTAGGGCTGCCAATAAGATGGTGGATGAGGTGAGGAGGCAGTTTAGGGAGTACAGGCTACTTGAGGATGAGAACGCAAAGCCGGACTATAACAAGTGTATAGACATAGTGACGCAGGCGGCACTAAAGGAGATGATATTGCCCGGAGCATCGGCGGTTATAGTTCCTATCCTGGTTGGTTTAATATTTGGGGCAGAAGCCCTTGGTTTCTTCCTCGGTTCCGCCCTCTTAGTGGGAGCTTTAATCGCTATACTTATGGCAAACGGTGGAGGGGCGTGGGATAACGCAAAGAAGTATATTGAGGAGGGGCACTTTGGAGGTAAGGGTTCTCCCGCACATAAAGCCGCGGTTGTTGGAGATACCGTGGGAGATCCCTTCAAGGATACCACCGGTCCCTCAATGAACATACTAATAAAGCTTATGTCGATCGTTTCCTTGGTTTTCGGTCCTCTCCTTCACAAATACGGGGGAGTGATACTTAAGCTCTTTGGTCAGTAGAGCTACCTAAGCGCCTGGTCACCCAAACTATACAAAACTGCACATATTTTGTGCAGTCGTCCCCTGACCAGGAAGAGGGACTAACCCTTTTCGTTTCGCCGGAGAGAAGTCTCTAAAACTCTCAAGGCAGGAGAAGGCAAGGGCTACGGAAAGAACTCTCCAGCTTTTTTGTCCCACCTTATTGGGACCCCTCAACTGCTCCATCTTGCGGTTGGCAGTTTGTTGGGTAGCTGGCTCGCTCTTTCCGCTGTTCAGCAAAAACTTAAGCAATGGTTTTAACTCCCTCTTCAGTCTTCTCAACTCGCTTTTTAGCTTATTCCTCTTGTATTCGTTTTTCTCCCCTTCTATCTCCTTCTTAATCTTAGCAATCCTATCCTCAACTCTTGCTACTGAATAAGACAAAAACTCCTTATCTTCTAAAAGCTTAAACCCAAGCCCACGCCTACTAATTACATAAGCGGACGCTACATCCTTGTCTATGCCTAACATGGGAGAGTATTTAAGCTTGCCAATGATTGATGTGTAAGCAGGATTGACATTTATCACCTGAACTCCCTCTCTTTTACCCACAACCTCAATCTTTTCCAGTAGTCCCTTGTATATCCACTTCTGTAGTTTCTGTCTTAACTTGGGCATTCCATCTCCTCTTCTACCTTTTGGGATCTTCTCTAAATTCTCCATCACTATTGCCTTTCCTTCCCTCTTAGCAATCTCCACTACCTGATGTGCAATCTGTCAACTCAAATACTCCCTTTTGTCTGTGTTCCCATCCAACAGCCTGCTTAAGCTTATCCTCTCATACTTTTCCAAGTTCCCATCTCTTGATGTCCAAGCCAAAGCCAAGTGAAAAGGATATGCGTTTATGTCTATGCCTATAACTCTATTCTCCCTTGTAATGGTTATTTCAGGGAACTTCTCCTCCTTACTTATCTGTGCGTAGATTTTTCCGTTCCTTAGTTTAAGCCTTACCGTGTAAGCAAACCAGTTGCCCGTCCTCTCAGCTTGAGTTAAGTCCCACACAAGGTTTATCCACCTGTCTTTTTCTCTCTTAGCAGACCTAACCACCTTAGCCCATACATACTCACCGCTTCCTAAGTTAATCCTCAGATACCATTGGTTATTCAAATTCACAAGCCTAAGGTTTAGATTGCCCCCCTTTGATTTGTCTCCCCTTGCATACAAAAAGCCATATCTTCTTTCCTCCCATTCTTGTCTTAGTTTCTCTCTCCTTTTGCCTGTTAAGTGTTTCTTTTTTAGCTTTTCAAACAGTTCTCTTGAACCAAACACAAGCTTTTTGGGATTTTGACCTCTTTGTAGGCAAGAATCCAAAGTTTGCTGTGCCATAAATATGGCATCATCCGAATAGCGTGTGTTTATCCCATACTTTTGGGATAACAGTTTTTTCAGTTCTTTTCTTTCCACTCCCTCCAACAGTCTTTTATAGGCAAACCTTACCATTGATGAGAACTTACGCATTAGGTTTAATACCTTTTCCTTATCTTCGTCTTTATCAAATGCCAATAAACACTCTACCGTTGTGAAATTGCGATCGTTCTTCTTTTTTACACTCAAAAGTTTTGTTGTCATGCTGAACTGCAATTATATATTTTTGAACGGAAATTAGCAACTGTTTCGCACCTCCTTTAATAGGTTTATCAAGTTCGCCTTATGTACGATCTTTACCTCGCCCCTTATAAGGTCCTGGACCTCCACTTTATCCTCCGCCCAATGCTTCCCAATCACCACCCTAATTGGAATTCCTATCAATTCCGCATCGTGGAACTTAACACCCGCGCTCTCCTGCCTATCATCCCAAAGAACATCAAAACCCGCGGAAGTTAAACCATCGTAAATCTCATCCCCCTCCATGATCAGGTCTATGATGTGCACGTCAAAGGGAGATATGCTCTTGGGCCAGATCATAGAGTTCTCCGTACCGTAAAGCTCCACCGCAGACGCCATTATCCTACCCGGTCCTATTCCGTAGCTTCCCATTATTACCGGCTTCCTCTCCCCATCCCTATCCGTAAAATAAACCCCCATACTCTCGGAATACCTCGTCCCGAGTTTAAATATATGCCCCACCTCTATTGCGTTCCTGATGTTGATTTCTTCCCCACAGTTCGGGCATATATCTCCCTTTGAAACCATCCTTATGTCGTAGAATTCAACATCCCCAATATCCTCCAAAGATACACCCACTATGTGGTGATCTGGCATATTTGCTCCAACAACAAAGCCTTCCATATTCCTAACCGCGTTGTCCGCGACCTTTCTAATTTTTACATCCACGGGTCCGATAAAGCCCACATCTACACCCAGAATCTCTTTAATTTCCTCCGAGGTAGCTAAGCGGGGTTCCCTTAGTATGCTTGCCAGCTTATTCTCGTTCACCTCGTGATCTCCCCTTATTAGGACCATAACCGGCCCTTCTTTTGTGATGTAAAGTAGGGATTTAACGATATACTTGGGTTCTATCCCGAGTTGAGCGCACACTTCCTCAACCGTCCTTGCCCCCGGCGTATGCACCGTTTGAGAGGTCCTATAGTTTAAAACTACCCTCTCCCCTCTATCCACTACGGGCGCCACCTCAACGTTAGCGGCCCAACCGCAATTCTCGCATATGGCGAGTTTGTCCTCGCCCGCATCCGAAAGCACCATAAACTCCTCGCTCTCCTTTCCCCCCATGAGCCCCGAAGAAGCCTTTACGTGTACAAATTTCAAACCGCACCTTGAAAAGATCCTCTTGTAAGCCTCCCTGTGTAGGGCGTAGCTTTCTTCAAGCCCCTCCCAAGAGGCATCAAGACTATAAGAATCTTTCATTATGAACTCCCTAACCCTTAATATTCCCCCTCTGGGCCTGGGTTCGTCCCTGAACTTCGTCTGTATCTGGTACCAAATTTGGGGGAGGTCTTTGTAAGATTTTATGTATTCCCTTGCGATTTCGGATATTACCTCCTCGTGCGTGGGTGCTAAGGCATATTCCCTACCCTTCCGATCCTTAAGGCGGAACATATCTTCCCCAAAGCTCTCCCACCTACCGGATTCCTTCCATAGGGAGGATGGGGTGAGGGATGGCATAAAGAGCTCCTGGGCCCCTATCGCGTTCATCTCTTCCCTTATGATGTTTATTATCTTATTTAGGACCCTCCAACCTAAGGGTAAAAACGTATATACTCCGCTACTTAGCTGCCTTATGTATCCGCCCTTTACCAAGAGCTTATGACTCTTGGTTTCCGCATCGGAGGGCGCTTCCCTGTAGGTTCTTATAAGGGAAAGGCTTTGACGCATAGGGGGTTTATTCTAAAGGGGAGAGTGTTAAACTTTGCTTAGCAAATGATACCCTTTTAATCTCAAAATCGTAAGTTTTCCCAACTTCCAGATCAACATTGCTCCTTGCGTTTATTGTTGGATATTCTGGAAGGAAGACCTCACTGGCGGATATCGCAATTCCCCTCAACCTTTTCTCCCTTGAAAGTTTATAAAGGATCAGAAAGTTGGTTCTATCCCTCTGAGCTTTAAAGTTTTTATATTCGCCAGAAAGGGCAGTACCCATCTCCTCCATAACCGTCCCCTCATCCAAGGCTTCAAGGTAGCCAAGAATAGACAAAATCTGGTGCTGGTTTATCACGTCCGAGTACCTCCTTATTGGGGAGGTGGCCCTTACGTAAAATTCGGCGCCTATGGTTAAATTTGGTCCAGCTTCCGTTGATGATCTTACGGGTCTTGATAGGTTTTTTATTTTTGCATAATATAGCGGGTCGTTTTCCTCGGGAATTTCCTCTTCTATCCTTTGATCTTGGATCCTGTAAATTGCGGGTATGCGGTGCTTCGCCAGGAATTCCCCCGCCTTTATGTTGTAAAATATCATCAGCTCGGTTATCAACTTTACCGCCATGTTCGGATAGAAAACATCAACGAAAACATCGTTATCTTTAATATAAACCTTTACAAAGGGACTATAAACGGCTATTCCCCCCCTCTTCACCCTTATATCCCTTAAATTCTCCGCAAATTTCACCAATTTTTCCCATATCCCCATTTCCCTTAACCTTCCTTCCGCATCTCTATAGCTCATTTTGTGCTTGTTTATTACCCTTGCCACCTTGAAGCTATAACTGTAATCTCTTAGATCCACCTCCAAAGTTAAGGTGCTTCTTTCCTGTCCGGGAAGTAAGGAAGAACCCCTTACCACCTCAAGGGGATACATATTCCACTTTCCGTCGGGTAAATAAAGGGTTGAACCCCTCCTTAGGGCAAACCTATCCGCGGGCGAACCCCTATAACAGATCCGATAAGGTAAGGCTATGTGTATGTAAAGCTTGTTTCCATCAACGGATATTGCGTCGTCTATATCCTCCGTATCCTCGCTATCAATGGAGAAGGTTTCAAGGTAAGTTAGATCCTCATAATGGATTTCCTTTCCAAAAAATTCCAAGTTGTTTTCCACCATGAGCTGTCTTATCTCGTGCGGTATATCATCAATTCCCAGATATCCCGCATCTATAAACCTCTCCCAAAACTCCGGTATCCTTTTTATAACCTTTTCTACGTCCGGGTCACCGGATCCGAAGTTATAGATCTCCAAAACCTTTTCAACTATTGGGCTACTTTTCCCACTCAAAACCCCCTCTATCTCCCTAAGGATCCTTTCCCTCCTCTCCTCCGCAATCCTTGAAGATATTATGCTATTTACCTCCCCTTCACTTCTCCTTATCAATTTCTCCCCCTCAACCTTGAAGTATGGCGAGGAGGATAAGATGAGGTAAGCCCCAGCCCTGAATTCCGCACAATTTCCCCCAAAAATTGAACAGAACGTGTCTATATCCAGGTCCTCACCGATTTCCCATATCTCCCTAACTTGTTCCTCTAAAAAAATTCCCCTTATTTTCCCAAAATCTGGCAACTTTGATACCTCCCCGCATACGAATTCCACCTCCTTTTCCTTTAAATTCACTAACCTTCCCAGCTCATCCTCCCCAACAAACTTACCCTCCCTGAATTCCCCCACCGCCAAGTATCTCTTTCCCCCCTTTGAGTATATTACCAACTTCAAATCGATACACCCACCCTCGCAGGTTTAATAAGCTTATCCCCAAATTTCCACCCCACCTCAAAAACGACCGCAATTTTACCTTTGGGAAGCTCGGATGAAACGGCGGTTAAAGCCTCGTGCTTCTCCGGATCAAAATCCTCACCAACCGAGGGCGAGATCTTCTCGATCCCAAGGTTCCTTAAGGTGTGTTCCATCTTCCTGTATATTACGCCGACGCTTTCCTTCAGGTTCTCGGGAAGATCCAGGGAAGATAAGTGGTTAAGGAGTCTGTCTATGTCCTCAAGGAGGGGCAATAACTCCTTTACGAAGGATTCTTTTATGCTTTCCTCCCTCTGCTTTGCCTTTACCTCCATCACCTTCTTCAAAGCCTCGTAATCGTTAAGGATGTTATAAAGGGAAAGTTTTAGCTTTAGGTTTTCCCCCTTAAGCTCAGATATTGTTTTCAGCTCTAAGATCTTTGCGGAATGGGATAACAACCTTTCAACCTTCCTCATATTCTATCGGATTTTCCAAAGTAAAACCTTTACCACTTATGGAAACCCTACCCCAATCCCCGGATAAAGTCCTCACGAAAACAGTGTGAAAGCTTTTCCTCATTATGTAATCTATCCCGACGGATAGGCTACCCGTAGCGCATCCCAAGGCTTCCGAAGGATGCCCTTGCTCCCATGTTCTAACGAAGATAATTTCTCCAAAGGGTTTATAGAAGTTTATGTGGTAATCCGTATTTTCAAGGAAGGGTTTGAAATTTGGGTTTTCGCTTGGAAACACCATATGTTTCACCCCCTCCATATGCACCGTTGAAAACTCCCCAAAGTTCCTATATTCCACCTCAAGCTCTATTCCCACCATATTCCCTTTTAGATACACCTTCTTTGGACCCTCAGCCCAAACGACGTAATCCCTCAAATTTTTCCTCATCATATTCAGGAAACCCACCACCCTCGTGGCGTTCCCGCAAAAGGGCACTTTTTTCCCCAAGTAATTTATATATATCAACCTCTCCTCATCCTCCACTATCCAACCGCTTATTCCCCTAAATTTTAAATCTATCTCCTCCTCATTCTTTACCACCACAAAGGTATCCCCCCCTATCCTGAACCTCATAAGTACCTCGCGATGATCGCAAAAAGCGTGGCAACCAAAATCCCCAAGATTGAAGCCTCAATTTTAAAGCCGAGCTTTATTAGAAAAAAGAAAAGGTCTATTTCAAGATTTTCAAGCCCAACTTGGAATTTGTGTGTAGCGACCTCGAGGGCACCGCTTTGGGGGAGGAGTTGGGATAAGGAGGAGGATAAAACCTCCCCTACGATGAAGCCAAGGATGAAGAGGATTATGTATAAAATCGGGGGTTTTCGGAACAAGTGCCGGGGGCGGGACTTGAACCCGCACGGGGATTTAACCCCAGAGGATTTTAAGTCCCCTGCGTCTGCCATTCCGCCACCCCGGCAAAGAAGATATTTTAAAGTTGAAGAGCAACCTTAAAATATCCCGATATGCTTGATAAGAGAATGGGAATAATAAGGTGGCTCTTTGGGGGAAGGTATAACCTTGAAGCTTATATGTTTGCCCTTCACAGGATAACAGGGATAGGTTTGGCAATATACTTACCGATGCATATAATAGTTACGAGTACAAGGGCTTTTGGACCTGAGGCTTGGAAAGCGGTTATGAGCAAAGTAGCCGAAGGTCCCTTGGTACATTTTCTTGAGTGGGTTTTGGTGGTTGGAATAGCTATACACGGTTTGAACGGTTTAAGGTTGATCCTCACGGAGTTTGGACTGTTCTTAGGGAAGCCTTCAAAACCCATATATCCCTACAAAACCTCCATTGATAGGCAGAGGCTCCTTACGGGCGGTGTGATGATTTTATCTGCGATATTTATGATATACAGCTTTATAGTCTTCACACCGAAAATTTTATGAGGGTTTTCATAGCCCTCGATCTTCCCAAAGACATTAAAAGTATTCTATTTAACTTGGGAAGGGAGATAAGGGGTAGGTATCCCTTCATAAAGCCCGTACCCGAGGGGAACCTTCATATTACCATAAGGTTTTTAGGGGAGATAAGTGAGGAAAAATGCGAAATTTTAAAGGAAAACCTTAAGGACCTGGGCAAGTCTTTCCCTTTGAAGCTTTCGAAGGTTGGGGGATTCCCTACGGAAATGGGGGCGAGGGTGATATGGGTGGGGTTTGAGGAGAGTAAAGAGCTTGTTGAACTGAGCTTTAAGGTTGACAATATTGTTGATTCTTTGGGATTTCCGAAAAGGGATAAACCTTTTGTTCCGCATATAACTTTGGCGAGGACGGAAAAACCTGTAAATGTAGAAAACTTTAAAGTGAAAAATTTAACTTTTTTTGCTAAGGAGGTGGTAATTTACCAGAGCATCCTCGCAAAGCCCAACGCAATATACAAATCCCTGAAGGTTATACATCTTGAAGGCGATTGATGGAACAATAACCCTTCTTTCATTTCTATGGATACCTAAAGCGAAATTTTACTATTTTTACTCCGCCCCCGGCGATAGCTTAGTAATAAGAGTTAAGGCAAAAAAGGAGCTTGATGGGGTATATCTTGGAAGGTTCAACGAAAGGCCTTTGCTTTCGGAAGTTTACACCAAAGATGTGGTTTGGAGCGCCAAATCTGATACGCAAACCCTATGGTTCATAATGTTCCTACAGGCAGGCTTTTTTGAGAAAAACGAGGTTTCATTTGAGGTTTGGAGGTTTAACAACGACAGCTCTTTAAAAAACTTTAATACAAGGGTGATATTTGAAAGGAGGAAAGTTTTTTATGTTGATACCCTTTGGGACAGCGTACCGAAGTTATACAAAACTTGGAGGGTTTTAATACCGCCATTATCAAGCTCCCTTTACGGTGCCCTTTTTGATGGTGAGCTCTCTTTTGAATCGGATGGAGAAAATTTTGTACTCTGGGTTGCGGAAAGGGCTTACGACGATTCCCTTAGATTTCTCTTTGGAGAAAGCTTCTTTGAGAGGCGAAGGTGCACATCGTCGGCTTTCGGTAAGGTTTTAAATGCGTTTGTTGTCCATTATGTAAGTTTAGATACGTTAAAGTTCTTAAGGGTAAACCTAAACTCTTGCGAAAGGTTCTATCTACCCGAAGGGAAATATTCGTTGATTTTGGAGAACTTATCAACGGATAGGGTGGATCTGGTTATGAGGTTATTAAAGGTGAAGATAACACCTAAGGAGATAAAAAGATTCAAATATGTGAATTTTCCCAGGAGGGAGGGCGACTCACGTTAGAATTGGGGGATGGAGTTTTTTGTAGGGCTGAATTTTAAACCGCTTTATAAGAAGCATACACCCCTTTATTGCGTTTCCCAGCATAGGGATGGTAAGATAAAACTCGTGAAACTCGGAACACTAAAGGATAGGAAAGAAATAGTTGAAATTTGTAGGGAATTTGGGGTTAAGACTTTCTCCTTCAACTTCCATTATGGGGATGGAAGGTACAAGCTTCCCAGGATAAGGGCAGGGTTCTATATTGATGCGCTCTTAAAGTTCATGTCGGAGGTTAGGGAGGAGGGATACGAAGCGGTACCGTTGTTTTCTTCGTCGGTTTACGGTTCGGGAAACCTCCCTTCTGGGGAGCTTTTGGAGGGTTTAAATTTCAGGTTCGAAGCCTTGGAAAAGTTAATATCCAACTTGGATATAAACCCCTTTAAATTTCCCTGGAGGGTTTATCCCGTTGATGTATTGGATGTTATAGCTACATCCGTAGGTCTTTACTTTTATTCGGTTGGAAGGTTTGAGTTTGTGGATTTTGAGGGCTTTAATGTGGTAAAGGTATTATGGAAGTTGAGATAGTTGAGAAGAACGACCTTGAGGGGGCAATGATAGTTGAGGGGATGACGGAAAAGATTTTCCCGGAATTTGTAAGGTGGCACCGAAATTCGGTTCTTAATTATCTGAGGCTTGGGGGGAAGGTGTTCGTTGCGAAAGTTTCGGGAGAAGTGGTGGGTTTTGCATTCTTTAGGAAAATACACGAAAAACTTTGGGAGCTAACCCTTATAGGGGTTTTGGAGGAATACAGGGGTATGGGGATCGGGGGAAGACTTTTGGAGGAGGCGATGAAGGTTATTGGGGGCGAGATATATTTACACGTTCAAACATCTAACCTTCCCGCAATAAGGCTCTATGAGAAATTAGGATTTGTAAAGGACAAACTTATAAGGGGGTTTTATTCCGACGGCTCGGATGCGTACCTTATGGTGAGGAGGGACTTTATCTCAAATTCTTTCGAACCGTAAAACTTTGTTTGGAACATTTTATGGACCGCCTTTTTTCTTCTTTTCTTCATAGTAGTATTTTCTTCCCTTTTCTGTTATCTCCCAAATTCCCCATGGAGAATCTTTAGCAATAAGTCCTTTTTCGACCATCCTATGTTTTGCCCATCGGGCAGTATTCTCCCATAGTTTCTCTTTCTTAAGGGGTTTATAATCATGTTCATTTAAGATGCCTGTCATCTTATCATGCACACGTTCTAAGACATCTTTTATCTTCGCTCTTCCCCCTAATTCAATAATGGATTCCAGAATGGGCATTATAAACTGCTCCTCGGGAGTTCTCAATCCCTTTTTAAGTTTTCCTTTTACCTTCTTTTTTCGAACTTGAGTAGGTTTTACCTGTTCTATTTGAACTTGAGTAGGAATTTTTTCACTGAAAATTCTGAAAATTGTTTGATATTCTCCTTGGAGTGCCTTTACTTTTTCCCTAAGATCTTTTAATCGTTCGGCATATTCAGCAAGAGTCTTTACCTTATCGAAATTCTAGGCATGTAAGTGTTCGTCTGTTTGTTTGCGTATCATATTAAGAATCTCCTCGATCCCTTCAAGCAACATTTCAAAAGCGATATACGCTTTGCTCTTATCCATAATACCCTCCTTCAATTAGTTTTATCTCTTCCTCCGTCAAGCCATAAAGCTTATAAACAAGCTGGTCTATTTCCTTTTCAATCTCCTTAACTTTTTCCTGTTTTTCTTTATTGATCTCGTAATCTGGGGATTGGGTAAGGGAAAGGATATGATCTACCTTTTGGACTATTTGGTCTGCGAGGGGTTGGGTTTGGGGGGTGATGGGAGGAAGGGGAATTTGCTCCACATATTGCTTTATCCATCTTTGCGCTCCCTCAGATAGAGAATAGGCTAAATTCTGCATATACCATTTTGAAATTTTAGAATTCAATAACCCTAAGATAAATTTTAAATTTTCGCCAGTCATTATATAAGCCGTTTGAAGCGTATAAAATTTTTTATCATCATAAGCAAAAGAGGGTTCAAGGCTCATCTCCTGCCACACTATCTTTTCCTTTTCAAATTCTTCCTTTATAGCATAGTAATCTACTTGCAATTCATACCACTTGTAGGGAATAGATAGAATCTTTGTTTTAGTTTTATCCCAACGCGCCCCCCCTGTTCTCTCTTTTAACTGCTCTCTGAATTGACTTAAATAAGTTAGCAAATTTGGATATTTTTTTATAGCTATACCTTGGTAAGCGTATATAATCCACAACCCCGCCCACTTATACCTATACCTCTCAATATCCCTACCTCTCAAAACCGGCTTAATTATTTCCTCTGTTCTCTTTCTTTCCTCTTCATCCTTACAATTTGCCAAAATTCTGTTTCTTGTTTCTGCGTCAATGATAAAAGCTTCGTTGTAGCCTGTTACAATTCCTCTGTAAATCTTAACATTCCAAGCCTTTAAAGGTCTTCCTACTCTTTCAATCTTTTCCTTTAAGCTTAAAACTTTCTCATCTCCAAGCGTCCAGCCGTTGTTGGAAAGTTTGTCTTGTTCCATCTTTTGCCAGTTGGCGTTTTTAAGGTAGTTTTCCAAGCTTTCTACGTCGCTTTTTACTTCCAAAAACTTAAAGATATGCCCCTTTGGCGGTTTTTCTTTTTTGAATAAAAGGATGCAAGCATCCACCGTTTGCTCAAAAACCCTATAACCACTAAAGTCTATAAGCTTGAGAATGGTGGTATTCTCTTTTAAAAACCTCCTTAACTTTTCTCCATACTTTGCCCTCATCCATTTATTGCTTGTTATGTATACTAAAATGCCCCCTTGTTTCAAAATCTTATAACCCTTTTCGTAGAAATACACATAAAGGTCCGCGGTGGATGTGAAAACCTCGTAACCTTGTTTTTGAAGTAATGGTTTATCTTCCTTAATTTTCTCTTGCCTAACATACGGCGGATTTCCAATCACAATATCAAACCCATCCACCACTCCAAACATCCACTCGGGGTCAAACCAATCCGCCCTTGCGGTGGGGTTCAAAATATTAAAGCTTGCTATTTTTTTGACATCTTTGTTTTTCCATCTATTCTTCTTCAAAAGTTTTGCTAAATCTTTCCTTAACTTTTTGTCCCTTTTCTCCAATTCTAGCTTCTGTTTTCTGTCTCTGACTCTGAAGTATTTTTCCCTTATCCGCTTTAAATCCTTCTCAATTTTCGCGATCTCTTTAGGTTTTAAGCTTGCTAATCTCTCCAAACCTATCAAGGTATTTGCGCATACGAACTTTGTCTCAAGGTGTGGAAGGGGAAGTATTCCGAAGTTTTCGCGATTTTTGTCGGGCTTTTGGTCAAGGATAAGGGTTAGGAAAAATCTGAGCTTTGTAAGTTGCACCGCTATGTTTTGTATATCAACCCCGTATATACATTTTTGGATGAGGTATAGCTTCCTTGCGTAATCCGGGTAATTCCTCTGCTCGTTGAATACATCTATAAGGTATTGCGTTTCATCCTTGCTTATATCCTTCCCTTTTTCCGAAATCTCTTCCATCATACGTTGCATCTGTTCTAACTTCCAAAGCTCGTTTTTGGGATCTATCTTGTTTAAAATTTCCACGAGTTTATGTAAGGCTCCTACACAGAAGGCACCACTGCCACAGGCGGGATCTATGATTTTTACGTCCGCTATGGCTCGGACAAGCTTTTCTTTTTCCTCCTTCGAAAGCTCGGGTTTTTCTTGCTCTTCTATCTTTTCTTCGCTTAAGTTTGTTTTTTCGGGTTCATCCTCTCGGAAAAGCCTTTCTATCTTTTCTTCGCTTAAGTTTGTTTTATTCTTGAAGTACTCCTTTAGGCTCTCCTCCACCATGTAATCCACTATTTCCTTGGGAGTGTAATAGCTTCCCGTTGCCTTACGGGCAGTGGTGGCGGTTTCTGGATTGTAAGACGCAAGCAAGTTTTCAAAAACCTTTCCCAAAAGCTCTGGGTCAAGGGCGACCTCTTGGTCTATGGGGCTAGATTCGTCGGTTGTCCAGTTGTAATCTTTAAAGATGCTTATAAGTCCTCTAAATCTCTTTTTCCCAAGTCCGAATTTTGAAAGGTCGGTTATAATCTCCTCCTCTTGGAAAAAGTATTTATCGGGCACTTTAGCTTGTTTCCTGCGATTTCTTGAAAAGCCGTCTATGTATTGGCTGTCTTTGTCCAAACATTCAAAAAGCCCTCCGTTTATGAAGGGAACCTCCTTAAAAAGTTTTAATACCTCCTTCGGGTTTATCAAAAATTTATCTTCGTATCTGTATAGGCTTTTTAATCCAAAGGTTTTTCTGTTTTTGAGAAAGCCCTCGTTCTTTGCCCATCTTCTTTCCGTTATGGGTCTGTTTAAGGTGGCAAAAAATAGGTTTTGAAGGATGGTGTTGTAGTAGTTATGTCCTTTTCCAAAGTCCTTTACTATGTTTTTTAGCTCCTTCGGGTCAAAGAGCTTGTTGGGAATAAGCCCCATTTGTTTGATAAACCAAACGAACATCAACCTCGTTATTAGGCGGATGAGATTTTCCTCATTACTTCCCCCCGGGAAGAATATTTCTTTTTTATAATTTTTGAGGGCGTGGTAAAACCAGGTTTGAATTTCGTCGTAAAACTCCTTAGTTAGAGGTTGTACGCTAAATGCGGATTTAATTTCGTTTAGGTCTTTGAATTCACACGTTCCCACCTGTTTTATAAAGGTTTTGTTGGGGAATTCCGGGCTTACAAAGTAAGTGTATCTTTTGTAAGGGCTATAAACCGCCTTTGTTCCGTAAGCCTCCCTGAAAACCAAAGAAAAGCGGAAAGGTTTCCCCTCTTCCGTGTAAAAGATGAATAGCCCGGAGCTTAAAGAATACGCCCTCAGTATATCCTTTGCAATTTGGAACTGTCTCTTCTTACTGCTCCTCTCATTAATTTCTTCCTTTAGATTTATTGCATATACGTTGAAGGTTATTATATCTTCAAGTTCCTTGCGGGCGATCAACCTTATATGATCCACCCTCTCCCTTAAATCCTCCTTTAGTTCAAAAAGTACCCTTTCCTCCCCCAAAGTGAAATCCTTGTAAAATAAAAATTCCCTTAAGCCTTCAAGGGAAAAACCCCTCGCAAGTGGTTCAATTAAAATTTCCCCCATTTTCATTTTGGTTTTCTACCGCTATTATAACCTCTTTATTTTCTTCCCTTACGCGGGCTTTGGTTTTCTGCAAAAAGTCATCCCCCAGCTCCTTCTTTAACTCACGCACATTGCTTTTTAACACCTCAATTAGTTTCTCAATATCTTTTGGTTTCTTGTTCTTTGGTTTCTCGGTTTTTAGTTTCACAATTTCTTTTACAAGCCTTTCCCAATTTACTATTTCCGATAGGGCATACTCCGAAAGCGTTTGATACTCCACCATATCCTCCATCAAGGCGTTTAAAAACTCCCCCTCCTCCTTAAGTTCTTCCATTTTTAGAAGGGTTTCCACCATATTTCTAGCCTTACTTTCAAGGCTATTATCACTTATGGGCAATAAAATTGTAAATGGACCCCTAAGGATCTGGTTATAGTGTTCCCAAAATTGGGGTGAAAGCTCCCTACCCTCCTCATCTGGGCTTGATTTTATTTTTTCATAAACCTCCTCCAAGCTAACCTCTAAGGGCATCCTTTGGCTGTAATCTTTGTACCCCACAAATAGTTCCTTCCCCCTCCTTATGAATACCATAAGTTCGTTCTTTTCTCCCCTTTTTGCAACCTTTATCCTGTGTGGCATTTCTTCAAGTTCCTTTTTTATCCAAGGATGTTTTTTAAGGATCTCTTCGTATTCATTTTTGACCCTTGAGAAAAAGCTTTCTTCTTCTTCTGGGTAGGTATTTAGCTTTCTGTAAAGCTCGGAGGGTTTTGGCTCCTCGTCGGGGGAGAATATCTTCGCGTCCTCTCCCAAGACGTGGTGGATCATAAACATCTTCATTTGGGCTATTTCCCTCGATTTTACTATGTTCGCCCCCTTCTCAGTGGGAAAGAAATTAACGATGAATATCTTATCGCAAACCTTTTTACCTATCCTGTTTATCCTACCCACCCTCTGGATCACACGGACAGGGTTCCAAGGTATGTCGTAGTTTATCACCACACAAGCCCTGTTTAGGTTTATACCTTCCGAGAGCTTATCGGTAGTGATGAGGATGTAATGATCGTCTTCCTGTTCCACATATTGAGCGTCAAAGTTTTTAAGGATCTTCTCATAGGTGCTTTTGCTTATGTTCCCAATCGCGGATAGGACCTTTTCTCCAAATTCCTTTTCAAGAACTTCCTTTAAATATTCTGCGGTATCCACATATTCCGTAAATATCACCACCTTTTTGTTGTTTTTCAGAAACTTTCTTATTCCTTCAATAAGCTTCTTTGCCTTTGGGTCATCCTTCAGAAGTCCCAACTCTTCTATCTTATCCCTCAGCTCTTCAAAAAGCTTTATATCCTCCTTAATGTGCCGGAAGAACTTTTCCTTTTCTTTGAATTTGTCAATTTCGTAGATTTTGTGGTATCTTTTGTTGATTTCCACACTTTCAAGTGCATGTTTATACTCATTAAGAGCTTTTTCTATTTCCTCCTCATCGGTTGCATCCGCCAGCTTTTCCATTAACTTTCTGTCAAGGATGAACTTTCTTGACTTTTTGGCAAACTTCAAAGCCTTTCGATGGATATCTATAAAGTTTTTCAAGCTTTCGTAAAAGGCTTTAAAACTGCTTTCAAAACGCTTTACCAAAAGTCTCCTCATAAAGTCGTAAAGGTTTTTCTGATAAAGGTATATAAAGCTCTCTTCGGGAGATCCTAGGTTATCCTCTTCGGGCGCATAGCCCTTTTCATACTTTATGGGAATGTATATCGCCCCGTGAAATCTTCCGCCCTCCTCCGGTTCATAAAAAGCCTTTATCACCTCGTCGTAAAATTCCAGCTGTTTCTTGTCCAATTCAAAAAACCACTCCTGCGGGTCCATTACCTCTGGCATTTGAATTTTGTCTTTGTCTTCGTAGTATCTAAGGTCCAAGCGGTTCCTTCTGATGACCACCTTTTCAATAACTGCCTTTATCCTCCTTGAGAGATCCCTTGCCCTTTTATTAACCTTTGATAGATCTATTTCCCTTTCCCCAAAAAGCTCCTTGTAATACTTTTTAGCCCTCTCTCTTTTTTTCCTGTCGCCTGAGTTGTAATAGCTTCTTATGTAAGCCAATTTCTTAAACTCGCGATCGTACTTTTCAAACTTCTGCGCAAGATTGCCATCCAAGGTCAGAGTTGATTTTTTGGGTATAGTGAAAAGCTTCAGAAGGGCAAAGATGTCTGCGGGTCTGTTGTTAAAGGGCGTAGCGGTTAGTAGTATAACGGTTTTCCCCCTACAGATTTCGAGAAGCTGGTGATACCTTTCTGTTCTCTGATTTCTGAATCTGTGAGCTTCATCAACGATAACAACCTCAATGTTACGGTTTTTTATGTACCTTTTGGCATCCTCCAACTTACCCAAAGAAAACACTTCCCAATCATAAAGCCCGAAATCCTCTAAATATTTTTTCCATCCCGAGGTTTTTGCCTCATCTCCCACAAGGTGAGGTGGGCATATTACAATGCCTCTTTTTCCCAAAACCTTGGCGGTAAGGCATGCAATGACGGTTTTTCCAAGTCCCACCACATCCGCAAGTATGACTCCCCCGTGATCCTCGCATGTGGCAACCGCCTGCGCCACCGCGGAAAGCTGATAGTCGTAAGGTTTATAACCTTTCTTTTCCATCAATTCTTGAAGATCTCTTATGGGAAGCTTTTCCTGATGAAGTTCCAAGTAATTCTTCAAAATGTAAGCATAGGCTACGAAAGGGGAGATCCTCCTCAAAAACGTTTTATTCCTTAAAACTTTTGATATATCCTCCGGCGAAAGTTCCAAAGCCCTTTCCCACCTTTCGTCAAAGTACTTTTCCACATCTTCAAACCCGTAATCCTTTATTTCTACGTTGAATTCCTCCTGACCCCTTATCCCGCCCAAGGTTAGGTTGGAACTCCCGGTGATGAAGGCCCCCGGAAGGATTTCATTGTCAAGTTTGAAGATATAAATCTTTGCATGGTTTGGCTTTACGGTTTTCCTTATGACAAGCTTTCTTTCCTCCAAAAGTCTCAGGAAAAACTCCATCTGCTCGTATATTTCCTTTTTGTCAATCTCCTCCGATGTAAAGGCCCTTTCAAGGGAAATTAAAAAATCGTTTATTAACTCTTTTTTTCTTTCATTTCCGTGCGACACCTCATAAAGCCCGTATATGCCCCTATCCACTTTCAAGCCAACAAGGACTTTTATGTGCCCCTCACTTAGCTTCCCTTCTTCATAGAGTTCTTTAAGTTTCTCGTAAAGCGGGCGAATTCCGGAAAAGTAAAAAAATCCCACCAAGAACTTTATCTCCTTACTGTTTTTTACGAGGGTTTTAAGCCTTTCTTCCAGCGTTTTTTCTGGGAAGTTTGTAATGAAGTTTTGTGCCATTAAATGGGAATTATAAAGTTCGTTTCAAACCCACCTTATAATATTTATATGTACTTCTCGGAGCAGTGGTTGAGGAGGATGGAGAAGAAGGCGGATGTTGAGAGGGAAAGGAGGATAGAGGGGGGAAAGGAGACGGGAAGTAGGAGGTTCGCAACCGCAATATCCACGCTTGACAAAGCCTTTATAGCCGCATCCCAAGCTGCGAACAAGGCCCTTGAGAGGCTAAAAGAAGAGCCATCCCTTGCGGTGGTCGTATTTACGGAAAATTACGATAAAAAGGTGGTCTTGGAGGGGATAAGCAAGGTTCTATCAAAGGTCCCAATAATAGGCGCCATAGTTCCCGACACGATATACAACGAGGAAAGTATAGTACCAAGGGGTATAGGGGTGGCACTTTGGGCCACAAACAGCGCGGACGTTATCCCTTTTCTAATAAAGGGGATAACTAGGTCCGAGGAGGCTATAGTTGAGGATATAAGGAGGTTCTTTGACAGGTCCAAGATAAATAGGAAGTACGTGTACCTTCTGGGTATAGCGCCCAACATTTCGGATGATATTCCAACGAAGCTGGCGAGGGTTTTCGGGAAGGTCGCGGAGTTCTTTGATGGGTTGTATGTGGGGGTAGTCGGAGAATTTAAACCTTCCCCTTGGTCCGTGATATACAACGGCGACACATACTCAGATCATGTTTCCGCGTTCATAATAGAGAGCGATGTGAAGTTTGGGACCTTACTTTCCCAAGGTTTTCATCCCTTTATTCCCTTTAAGGTTACCTCAGTTGAAGATTCCGTAATAAAGGAGCTTAACAATATACCCGTGGTGGAAGTTTTTAGGACCATATTGCAAAGGATGGGGTACAGTGACGAGGATTTAGCCGACCCGATCAAGGCGGGCAAGATCCTCTCAAGGTTTTATGTGGAGGTTGCGGATCCTTCAAGGCACGGGAGGTTCAAAACCTCCATAATCAAATCCCTGGACGATAGGGGACTAAAGGTTAGCACCGAGATTTCCGTAAACGATACTTTATGGTTCGCAAAAGCCGATCTTGAAGATATGCTGGAGGGAACGAGGAAGGGTGTTCAAGTGGCCCTATCTTACGTTAAAGATTCCAGTCCCGCGGGTTTCATAATTTTTGAAAACTACGCAAGGATAAGCGCCTTAGGTGATGAGATAAATAAGGACAAATCCAACATCAGGATCCTATCAAATCTCGGATTTTTGGGGATCCCAACCGTAGCGGAAATAATAATACATCCGGACTTTTATTCGGGGTCCCAAAGCGGGGTTATGCTTGGGACCCTCCTTGCAAACAAAGGGGAACAACCTTAAAATACACAAGGAGGGGAATATGAACAACCAAGTAGAACAAATTTTAAAAGCGATGGTTAAAAAGAACCCGCAGATAAAATCTGCGGCGGTGGTAAACTCGGAAGGGATCCTAATAGCATCACACCTCTTCCCTGGAACGAACGAGTCCTCCTTCGGAGCAATGGCAGCAGCCCTACTCGGATTGGGAGAGCATGTCCTACAGGAGATAAAAGGAGGAAAGCTCAGGGAAGTGTACGTCAGGGGTGATGATATGATGCTCGTAATAGTGGGGATATCCAACGTGGGCGTGATATCAATAACCGTGGATGCGGAGGCGCCCTTAGGAGTGATCCTAGTCGAGGTTAGGAAAACCGCGGAGTTATTGGAAGGGATAATCTCCAAACAGCAGGACATAACCGAGATCTTGGGCTCGGATCTATCGCTGTTGGAGGGTTTCTCCTTCAAGGACATACTGGGGGAAGAATAAATGGTTGTGGACGTCGCAAAGAGGGAGATAAACGTAAAGATAGTGTATTATGGTCCAGCGGTAAGCGGTAAGACCACTAACCTAATAATAATACACAAAAAGCTCAAACCCGAACATAAGGGGGAGCTGGTATCCATAGACACGAAGGGAGAAAGGACGCTCTTCTTTGACTTTTTACCCGTTGAGGTGCCAATAGGTGGGGGTTTCAAGGTGAGGTTCCACCTCTACACTGTTCCCGGCCAGTACTTTTACAAAACATCCAGGAAGCTGGTTTTGAAGGGAGCGGATGGAATAGTCTTTGTCGCGGATTCCCAAAGGAGCAGGGCGGAAGAAAATAAGATAATATTCCAAGAGATGGAAGAGTTCCTTGCCGAGCAAGGGCTAAGCTTGGATCAGATCCCTATAGTATTACAGTACAACAAGAGGGATTTGGGTGATATTATGACGGTGGAGGAGCTTAATATGCTTTTGAACCAAAGGGGGTTCCCCTATATAGAGAGCGTAGCATCACAGGGTAAGGGGGTGTTTGAGACTCTTGATCTTATATCAAAGCTCGTCCTCAAAAGTGTCCTGCAAAAGGCGAAGGTATGAATCTCTCTTACGAGATGGAAGTTCTTGATGTATTGGATGAGGTAATATTTCACTTGAACTCAAAGTTTGAGGTTTTGGGGGGGAACAAGAGGGTGGAAGATCTGGGGTTTGACTTGGAGAATTTAAAGGGAAAGGCTTTGGATGTTATAATTTCCCCACAATACAGGGGGGTTTTTAAGGCATCGGCGGAAGTTTCCTTCAAGGTATGGATAACTACGAAGGTGAAGTTGAGGGTTTTGAACGCAAACGGGGAGCAAATACCGGTTGAGGCGAAAATATTCCCCAAGGAGAATGGGGGAAGGGCTGAGTTTTTCGTGATATTAAAGCCAGAATACCTTTGGAACTTTCGGGTTTTCGAAGAGTTTCCTTATCCGGTTATGGTCCTGGGGAAAAACGGGGTAATATTTCTAAACTCCAGGGCTTTGAAAATTTCGGAGGAGGTTGAATTCCTTAAGTTGGACGATGGGGATGAGGTGGAAGTGGGCGGGATTTCTTACAAAGTAAGGAAATTTGAAAGCTTTCACGGATTTTCAAAAGTGCGCATCCTGATCCTTATTGAGATCCCTCAGGTGGATCCAAGGCTTGAAAAGTTCGCAATGGCTGGAATAATGTCAAGTCTCATATCCCACGACCTAAAGAACTCCTTAACCACGGTAGGCATCCTATTGGAAAACTTGGAGGATGAGAACCTTAGGGGGAGACTGAAGAGGGTTTTTGAGAGGATAAGGAAGCTTCATATGAGGATAATAAACGTCGTAAAACCTTCCTTGAAGGTTTCCGAATTTTCCCTAAAAGGGCTGATAGATGAGATTTTGGAGGATCTCGCGCACAAGCTATCCTCAAGGGGGGTTGAAGTTGAGATGAATTTTGGTGAGGATTTTTCGCTGAAAACCGATAGGGATATCCTTTACGAGATTTTGCACAACATAATATCAAACGCCATTGATGCCTCCCCGTATAAGGGTAAAATCATGATCTTCACGGGCATAAGCCAGAAGGGTGGGATGATATATAAGTTTGTTTCGGTAAGGGACTTTGGGAGGGGGATTGAGAAGGAAAATCTTTCAAGGATCTTTAATCCATTTTATACTACGAAGGAAGGGGGTACGGGTTTGGGACTATTTATAGTTAAAAAGTTTGTGAAAGTATTGGGTGGGGAAATTGAGGTTAAGAGCGAGATAGGTAAGGGTTCGGAATTCCTGGTTTATATTCCGGATTTATAATACCCTTCCGTGAGGAGGGTAAAAATAAGGTTTCCAAATGGTGAAGTTAAAGAGTATATCTTTGAGGGAGAAAAGTCCGTTTTGGACCTCGTGGGGGATCCGAAGGGTGGGTTTGTCGCAAGGTTCAACGGGAAGCTCCTTGACCTATTTGTCCCTATACCTGAGGATGCGGATCTAATTGAAATATTGGATTTTAACGATAAGGATGGGAAGGAGGTTTTTTGGCACTCTTGTGCACATATATTGGCTCAGGCGGTAAAGAGGCTTTATCCCTTTGCCAAGCTTACCGTTGGTCCCCCGATAGAGAACGGTTTCTTTTACGATATAGACTTCGGAGGGAAAACGTTAACTCCCGAGGATCTTGAGGAAATAGGAAAGATGGCGGTGAAGATATGCGAGGAGGACCTTGAGGTTTCAAGGGAGGAGTTGGAAAGCGAAAAAGCGAAGGAGTTCTTTAAGAGCTTGGGGGAAGATTACAAGGTAGAGCTAATAGAGGATTTCAATCTACCTAAGGTTTCAATTTACAGGCAGGGGGAGTTCGTGGATCTTTGTAAGGGTCCCCACATTTACAGGACGGGAATAGTTAAATCCTTCAAGGTTTTGAGCGTTTCCTCCGCCTATTGGAAGGGTGATCCAAAAAAACCATCATTACAGAGGATATACGGCATATCCTTCCCCGATCCAAAGATGATGGAGGATTACTTAAAGGTTTTGGAGGAGGCGAAGGCTAGGGATCATAGGGTTCTTGGGAGGGAGCTGGATATTTTGGGGTTTTATGAGGAGGCGGGGGCAGGTTTCGTATTTTGGCACCCAAACGGCGCTATAGTTAGGTCAGTAATAGAGGATTATTGGAAAAGGGAACACATCAAGGCTGGCTACAAACTCGTTTATACCCCACACATATTAAGTGGGAAACTTTGGGAGATCTCGGGGCATTTAAACTATTACGCGAAGAATATGTTTGTTTTTGAAAAGGATGGACAAACGTACGCCGTTAAACCCATGAACTGCCCCGCCCACATATTAATATACAAATCCAAGGTAAGGAGCTACAGGGATTTACCGCTTAGGATATGCGAACTTGGGACGGTTTATAGGGATGAGCTTTCCGGGGTTTTACATGGACTTTTGAGGGTTAGGGGATTCACCCAGGATGACGCGCATATCTTTACAACCCCCGAGCAAATAGAGGACGAGGTTGTAAACGTGTTAAACCTTATGAAGAGGATCCTGAAGAGGTTTGGTTTTGAGGATTTTGAGGTGGAGCTTTCCATATGGGATCCGAACAGGAAGGAAGATTATATGGGGACGGAGGAGATGTGGGAGAACGCCATAAACTCCCTAAAAAATGCCCTTGAGAGGGAAGGTTTAAATTACACCGTGGAGGTTGGGGAAGCGGCATTTTATGGTCCGAAGATAGACGTAAAGTTAAAGGATGCCTTGGGAAGAAGGTGGCAGTGTACCACCGTACAGGTGGATTTTAACCTTCCAAGGAGGTTTTCCGCAACGTATAAAGGACCGGACGGGAAGGACCACTATGCGGTTATGATCCATAGGGCTATTTTCGGTTCTATGGAGAGGTTTATGGGGATTCTACTTGAACATTATGCGGGGGACCTTCCCCTTTGGCTCGCACCTGTGCAGGTGAGGATATTACCCATAAAGTCCGAATTTAACGATTACGCGAGGAAGGTGGCAAACCTCCTTGAGGAAGAAGGATTTAGGGTTGAGTTGGATGATAGGAACGAGAGGTTAAACTACAAAATATTGGATGCGGAAAAGCATAAGATCCCCTATATTTTTGTGATCGGGAAGAGGGAGGTGGAGGGTGGGACGGTTTCCGTGAGGAAGAGGAAGGAGGGGGACAAGGGTAGCTTTAAGGTGGAAGATATTATCAAAATTTTGAAAGAGGAAGTATCCTTCCAACCGTAAAATTCCCCCTATGGCGGATTTCAGAATAGAAAAGGATACGATGGGGGAAGTTAAGGTTCCAGCATGGGCTTATTGGGGGGCGCAAACCCAGAGGGCAATAGAGAACTTCCCCATATCCGGTTGGAGGATCCCAAGAAAGATGATTTATGCTATAGCAATGATAAAGAGGTACGCGGCGGAAGCGAACGCAGAGCTCGGATTACTCGACCCGAAAATAGCGGACGCGATAATACAGGCCGCGGAGGAGGTGATGGAGGGTAAGTTTGACGAACACTTCCCCCTAGATGTTTTCCAAACGGGTTCCGCAACATCAACAAATATGAACGTTAACGAGGTTATAGCCAACAGGGCAAACGAGATCTTGGGAAGTCCCTTGGGAAGCAAGCATCCCGTACATCCAAATGACCACGTAAATAAAGGGCAATCTTCAAACGACGTTATACCAAGCGCGATACATATAGCCCTCAGGCTCTCCGCGGAGGATCTCATAAAGTCCTTGGAGTACCTTGAGAATGCTTTCCGAAAAAAGGAGGAAGAGTTTAAGGATGTGATAAAGATAGGTAGGACGCACCTTCAGGATGCGGTACCTATGACCTTGGGGCAAGAATTTTCCGCCTTCGCAACCCAAATAAAACACTCCATAACCAGGATAAAGAACACTTTTTATCACCTTGAGGAGCTTGCCCTTGGGGGGACCGCGGTGGGAACGGGATTAAACACCCATAAAGAATTTGCCCCAAGGGTTATATCAAAGATCTCCAAGAGGACCGGGATACCCTTTAGGGAGGCGGAAAACAAGTTTGAAGCCCTCGCTACAAAGGATGCGGTGGTGGAATATATGGGAGCCCTGAACACCTTGGCGGTCTCCCTTATGAAGATAGGGAACGACATTAGATTACTTTCAAGCGGTCCGAGAACCGCCATAGCGGAAATAATGTTACCATCCCTACAACCCGGCAGTTCCATCATGCCGGGTAAGGTAAATCCCGTTATACCCGAGATGATAATACAGGTGGCGGCACATATAATGGGCGCCCATCTAATTGTAAGCATAGGCGGACAGCATGCCCCATTACAACTCAATGTAATGAAACCCTTGATAGCTTATCATTCAATAACCTCAACGGATATTCTTACGAACGCTGTTAAAGTTTTCGCGGATAAATGCGTAATTGGGATAGAAGCGAATAGGAAAAGGTGTGAGGAGCTCGTTGAATGGAGTATGGCCCTCGTGACACCCTTGGCTCTGAAAATAGGGTACGATAGGGCGGCGGAGGTGGCTTACAAGGCTTATAAGGAAAATAAGACGGTGAGGCAGGTGGTGGTGGAGGAAGGGATACTTACGGAGGAGGAGGCAAGGGAGATCCTGGATCCAAAGAAGATGCTGGGACCTTACGGGTAAGTTTTTCCACCTTATAATACACGTATGCTTTGGGTAATTTTAGCGCAAGTTGAATATGGACCTGCGGCGGAGGATTGGAAGCAGTACAGGCACGATTATAGGAGGACGGGTAGGACACCCTTAAGGGCAATTTGCTCTTCCCCTTCCGAGCTTTACGATGCGGTTCACGGTAGCCTAGATCTGAGCATAATTGCCACGAGGGTAAACGGAGGTGCGGATCACGACATACTAGCCGCGGAGAGGAATAACGGCGTTGCGGCCAAGGATGGCGCGACGGGTAGCCACATATGGAGTAGTGTTAGCGAGAGCTTCACGAGTCCCGGTATAGCCTCGGTCGCAGCCTCCGACCAGTTCGTGTTCGCAAATGGGTATTACAGATTTTGGGTTTTAAATCTTACGAGCGGACTAACAGTATATTCTTACGATAAACCCGACGCGAGGGATGCCTCCCCATTAATAGCGGACATAAACTCGGACGGATGTCCCGAGGTTTTCACCTCCTTTGGAAACCTTGCGGTTAGCATAAACGGTTGTGCGACAAGCTATACCACGAACTGGACTTATACTTTGCCCGCATCCGCCTTTGCCCCAGCCCTATTAAGGATAGGAGGAAGTTGGTTTGTAGCATATCCCCTTTCAAACGGTTTTATTTACGTTTTGAACGCTTCAACTGGGACCCTTCACAGCAGTTTTAATGCATCTGTCCCCTCCGCCATATCCAGCTTTCCGGATTACACCATAGCTACGGGAAATTTGGATGGGGTTGGGGATGATGAGATAGTTGTGCCCAGGACTTCCTCAGTTGTGGTCTATAGATGGACTGGTAGTTCTTGGACCACCCTTTGGAGCGTAAGCGGACTTTCCAACGTATCTCCCGTTGCCCTTGGGGATAAGGATGGTGATGGATTGGAGGATGTATGGGTGGTAGCGGGGGGTGAGCTGAGGGTTTATAAGGGGAATAATGGGACACTTTTGGGTCAAACCTCGGGTTTGGGTGTTTTGGGTAGGTACGGATCCGCCCATGCCCCAACCCTATTTGACTTCAACGGGGATGGTACCCTCGATGCCCTCGTGCCTTACAACAACTATTACGTAAGGGCGGTAAACGGGGCAACGATGTCGATCATGGGAACCTTTTGGGATACCCCTTATTCCATCACCTCAGAGGTGATAGTTATCAAATTGTCTTCAACCGAGGTCGGGTTCAGCGTGGGGGATTGGTCCTGTTGGATAACCACTTGGGGAAGGTGCGTCTTGGGATACGACGATGGAACCGCGGTTGAGGAGAGGGAAATTAAGGGAAGATACGAGATCTTAAGGGATGGGATAAGAATAAGCGGAGATATGGAGGTTGTGGTTTATTCCATAGAAGGGAAGGAGGTTAAGAGATATCGCGTTGAAGGGGAAAGCTTTATAAAACTTTCCGATCTTCCGAAGGGCGTTTATATGGTTAAAATAGGGAGGGAGGTGGTTAGGTTCGTAAGGATGTGAAATTATTACCAGCAAACGAAGGGAACATAAGAAAGGCGGCGGAGGTAATTAGGGGGGGTGGTGTTGTCGCTTTTCCTACGGAGACGGTTTACGGTTTGGGTGCGGATGCCCTAAATCCAAAGGCCGTATCAAGGATATTTGAGATAAAGAACAGGCCCTTTTTTGACCCCCTAATAGTTCATGTATGCCCTAAATCCAAAAGCCGTATCAAGGATATTTGAGATAAAGAACAGGCCCTTTTTTGACCCCCTAATAGTTCATGTATGCTCAATAAAGATGGCGGAAGAGATCTCTTACATTGACGAAATTTCCTTGAAACTTATGGAGAGGTTTTGGCCCGGACCCTTGACCTTGGTTTTACCCAAGAAGGATAAGGTTCCGAACATAACCACCGCGGGTTTGGATACCATCGCAATCAGGATGCCTGCAAAGGATGTTGCCCTAAAGCTCATAGAGTACTCCTCTACCCCAATATCCGCCCCAAGCGCTAATCCCTTCGGTTATGTAAGCCCAACTAGAGCGGAACAGGTTTATGAGATGCTTGGGGAAAAGGTGGATCTCATCCTTGATGGGGGAAAAACGGACATTGGGGTGGAATCCACGATAATAATGGTCAAAGGTGATAGGGTTTTCCTTCTGAGGCCCGGCGCTTTACCCGTTGAAGAGATTGAGGATTTCCTGAAAGTTAAGGTTGAGGAAATTAAAGATAAAATTTTGGCACCCGGCATGCTCCCCCGCCATTACTCACCAAAGGCTAAGGTTTTGATCATGTCCAATTGGGAGGATTACTTTAAGCTGAGGGCTATGTACCCGAAAATCCTTCTCGTCCTCTCAAGGAGGAAACCCTATTACGACCTTAAGGCGGTTTATTTATCGGAGGAAGGAGATCTAAAAGAGGTTGCGTCAAACCTTTTTGATACCCTTTACTCCCTGGATAAGATGGGGGTTGAAATTGCGGTTTTTCAGGGGGTTGAAGAAAAGGGATTAGGGAGGGCGATAATGAACAGGTTAAAGAAGGCTTCGGGCGAGGCTATCCGCGAGGTTTAAAAGCCCTTCCGCTTCCCTTTCATCCCTTGGAAAACCTTCGTAAGCGTATATTATGACCTTTGAAAATGGCATGGGAATCCTGAAGGAATCCCAAGTATCAAGCTCCCAAAAGGAAGAATATGCCACCCCCACAAAAACCACCCTAACACTGAGAGCCTTTAAGAGGGATATCGTACCCCTTTTAAACTTCTTCCTGGGACCTATTGGACCGTCGGGGGTTATGGCTATATTTCCCCCTTTTCCCAAAACATCCACCATCTCCCTCAAACCCTTAAATCTATCCCTCCTCTGCGAGGACCTTATTGTACCAAGGTTGAAATGATATAAAAATCTTGATATGATTTCTCCGTCCCTGCTTGGGGAAACCAAAACGTAAACCGGGGAATCCTTAAAGGCGTAAGGGAGTACAAAAAAGTTTGAGTGCCAAAAGAGGAAAACCGTGGGCTTTTCTGTGAAAAATTCCCCAAACTTTGAGATCTCAAGGGTTTTACAGAGGAGATTGTAAATCTTAACGGGAAAGTTCATTTGCTATAAGGTCAAGGGCAAGTTGTAGGGCTTTTGTTGGATAAAACCTTGAGAAATCGGAAGGTTCAACCTTCCAAACTTCCCCAATTTTTTTAACCTCAAACCAGACCTTGTGTATTAGCCTACCCTCCGAAATTATCCCCTTTATCAAAACCGCACCCTCCGAAACAAAAACCTCCTTTATTGAAAGGTGAAAATCGCCTATTTTGTAATCCCCCACAATGCTGGTATTTTTTATCTCCCTTATCTTCGGGATCCTCAAGGTTATTTCGGGAATTGTAAAGTCGCAGGGCTTTATTAATTGGAACACCCCCTCGTATATCTCCTTCCCCACTCCCTTCCACTTCCTCGCGTACTTGGTTTCAAAACTTCCCCTACCCTCCGAGATATATCCGTACCAACAACCGCTTGAAAGGGCGTTATCGTAGTACCAAAGCAGGGCGGGAAGGTGATCCGAAACTATCCATACCCACCCATCCTCTATAACCCTTAAAGATAATAGCTTCCAGAAATCCTCGGAAAATAAACGTTTGTGCTCGTGCCTTTTCTTGGGCCAAGGGTCTGGGAAGAGGGAATAAACCCTCTGGAATTTTAAATGCTTTGCCCCGAACATTAAAAATGCGTAAGCATCCCCCCAAACCAACCTTATGTTCCCAAGATCCCTCAACCTTCTGCTTGCCCTCTTTATTGATTCCCAAGAAATGTCAATTCCGATGTAATTTATCCCGCGGTTTTGTTCCGCTATAAATTTCAAAAATTCTCCGTTCCCGCATCCTATCTCCAGCTCCACGCTACCCGAAATTTTTATTTCCTCAAAAGGGAAGGTTATTTCCATTTTATCTGCCTTATCAAACCCTCCATCCTAAGTATCAGACCCAATTTGTCGTTGGATTCGGGGGCAAAAACCCCAACATCTATAAGATAAAACTTTCCATCCTTGTTAAACGCATAGAGTAAAAACGGTCCCCCTACCACAAGGCTATCGTTTTTCCATATCCCGTAAACCTTTAAGGCGGATATGCCCCCAAGGTTTTCCGAAAAGGAATATACGTAATCCCTGACCACCAAGTCCCCCTGATAGATCCTCTCGGTTAGGCTATCCCTCAAATTCAGGATATCTTCAAGGTTTAAATCCCTCTCCTCCCCAACAAAAAACATGATGAACCTGTCGGGATTGTGCTTGTTTATTACAAGAATTTCTCTCGTCTCAAACAGGACGTTCCAACCCTTCGGTATGTTAATTTCAAAGTTGAACTTCTCCGAGACCTTCCTTTTGAGGCTCCTATCCTCCCCCACGAGCATCTCCACGTTTGAAATCTCCCTTACCGCCTTTGAAAAAAGGCTATCAAAGAGGATCTGAAGATTGTCGGAAACGAGCCTGAGCAAGCCCCGGGAATCGTATGAGCAAAATAAAAAACTGAGGTCACCCTTGATGAAAATATCCCTCCTAACAAAAAATCCCTCCTCATCGTTGCACAATTCCCACAGGGAATCGTTGGGTAAAAGAAGCAGGACCTTGTTCCTATAAGCCTCGTAATTTTTAAAATTCCCCCACTTTATGGGATGGATCTTAAAAAGGGTCTCGCTTTGGGGAGTATTAAAAACCCTAAGGAGAAATTTATATATTGCCCCCGCGGAATACTTGCTATCCTCCGAATAAACAAGGACAACCTCCCTACTTGTACCTTTCAGAAACTCTGCGCCTTTCCCGCAAGAAATTAGAAAGAATAAAATTAATGCTCCTCTCATACCACCCTTCTTAGGGCGTCAACGGGTTTTAGCCTTGAGGAAATATAAGAAGGTACAAAAGCGGCGAGGTAAGAGATGAATAGGGTTAAGAGGGCTATTATTATCCAATCGGAGATCTGGGGTTTTATGGGAACGTAGTCAAGCATATAAACGTCCGGTGGGAGCTTTACGAGTTTATATTTATCAACGAAATAAGCTAAGGTCCAACCCCCCAACGAGCCTAAAATCAGCCCACCAAATCCCAAAAATGTACCAACAAGGGTAAAGATGTTCGTTATCTGCCAGGATGTAAAACCGAGGGATTTTAAGAGTCCTATCTCCCACCTTTTTTCAAGGGTGAGCATTGTTATGGAAACCACCACGTTTATCGCGGCTATAAGGAGGATGAGGGTGAAGGATAGGAACATTGCGAGCCTTTCCATATTAAGTGCTGCAAAGAGAGTTCTGTTTACGGTTATCCAAGAGGAGCAACCAAAACTGAGATCATAAATTTTTTTACAAAATTCGTCCGCCTTATAAGGGTCATCAACGTAAGCGAATATAACCCCTGCCTCCTTCTCCCCCAAGTTGAATATCCTTCTGGCAAGTTTTATATCGGTTAAAATCGTCTGGGCGTCGTATACGTAAAGCCCCGTGGAATAAACTCCCGAAACCTTTACCCTTTTGGGTACGAGGGTTTGCCCAAAGGGTGAGCTTTGAAAAACCATTATTTCAACGGATGAGTTTATATCCAAACCCATCTGTGCCAAAAGGTTTTCACCGACGAGAATACCCTCCCCAAAATCCCCATAAAGGAGGTTAAGCTCCCCCTTAAGGTGCCCAAGATCCTGGGCTCTCAAGACCACCCCATCTATACCCTCACCCCCCTTTATTATTACCTTGGTTATCAATGCTGGGTAAGCCTTTATTTTGAGCTTTTCGGATATATATTTTGCTACGCTGTCCGCGTCCTTAAAGGTGGATTCAAAGATGTTGGTAATGTAAAGGTGTGGTTGGAGGACCAACAGACGTTTTTTAAGCTCGGACTGAAAGCCGTTCATAATACCCGTGACTATGATGAGAACCGCAACACCAAGCCCAATGGCGAAAACGCTCAATAGGGCAAAAACGGAAATTATCGTGCTCTTTGAAGAGAATATGTATTTTTTAACGATGAAAAGCTCAGCCCTCAAGATACCAAAACCTTATATCCCGCCGCCAACAGGAAGTTAAATATTGAAAGCGGAACCAAAACCTTCCACGATAGGTAGGTCATTTGGTCCAACCTTAGCCTTAGGAACGTCCATCTTAGGAATACGATAATAGAAAACAGGATAAAGCCCTTTATTAATGTCCAGGCTATTCCGGGTAAAAGGGGTCCCTGCCATCCTCCGAAGAAAAGGGCGCTTACCAAAAGGCTTCCCGCAAATAGGTATATCCACTCCCCAAGGTAGAATAATCCGAATTTTATTCCCGAATACTCGACGTTAAAGCCAGAAACCAGCTCGGATTCCGCCTCCGCTATATCAAGGGGTGCCCTGTTTGTCTCCGCAAATAAACCGAAAAGGGTTAAAAGGAGGGAAATTTGTCCAATAACGGGTATAAAGGCAAACCATAGTTCCTCCTGGGACTTTATTATCTCGTATATGTTTAAAGTGCCATAAAATACCGCGGGGGTCAAAGCCCCCAAAACGAACGGAATTTCGTATGATACCATCTGTCCAAGCGCCCTGAGGCTTGAAATTATGGGATACTTTGAGGATGAACCCCAACCTGCCATAATGGCGGTTATGGGCTCTATGCTTGCTATGGCAAAGACCAAAATCAGGCTCCAATCCGTGTTGATTATGTAAATTTTCTCATCCAAAGGGATCGGGGCAAAAGCCCAAATCGCTGCAGAGGCGAAAAGTAGAGGGGCAAGATTAAAAAGGAGTTTATCCGCATCCTTTGGAACAATATCTTCCTTTGATAGAAGTTTCAATCCATCCGCGACTATCTGTAGCCAACCATGGGGCCTACCCACATAATAAGGTCCTATCCTGTTTTGCAATCTTGCCGCAATTTTCCTTTCTAAATACGCAAGAACAGGCCCAACAAGTAGGGCAATCAAGAGAAACAGAACTGGGTTAAAAATATAATTCGGGATGGTCATAGATGGGTATTTTAAAGGGGTATTCTAAATTTCCTGCAAGGGCTTTATGCACTTTTTCACCGCCCCCTTCACCGCCTCGTTATAATCCGCCCCTTCACCCTTTGACACAGAATAATACAAAATCTTTCCCGTTTCAACATCAACGATCTTGAACCCCAATGTGATGCCAATTTTGAAAATTAGGGAACCATATCCCTCCCTTTCTACATTCACGATTGAGAAGAAACCTACCGCCCTTGCCCCCAAGAGCTTTCCTATTCTCGGAGCATAATCACCTACAAAACCCGATGATGAAAACTCCTGCTCGCTTAAGATCTTATCAATGTCCTTCCTATCAACGATCTCCAAATTCTTAACTTTCATAAGTTCCAATATAGCAAAATCGTATATTGAAGCCTTTACATCTTTGGACAAACTTTTACCCTTATCCTCAACCTCCGGCATCAGAGCGAAGGTGATACCCTTACCCGACTTAAATTCTGGCGAGATCTTAAATTCAACATCATCCTTTTCCCTCTCCACGCTTGCGCAAGAAATAAAAAGGAGAATTCCCCAAAGCCATACCATAACTTTGAATTTTAACTCCGTTAGAATTCTCAGATGAACCCAGCCTTTTGGATAAAGGCTTTAAGGATCATACCGAGGATAGAAAAGGAGGAGTGGGACAAGCTCGATCCCATATCAAAATGGCTTGTTTTAACGAGGAGTGCGGTTTTTGTTATAACCTTCATACCCGCATCCATAGCTGGAATATTTGCCTTCCTGAACGATAAGTTTAACTTCCTCAATTGGCTCCTTTTAACTCTCGGGCTTATATTTGCCCACGCTACGAACAATATGTTGAACGATTTCACGGATCACATAAAGAACGTGGATAAGGACAACTACTTTAGGGCTCAATACGGTCCCCACGCCCTCGAGCATGGCCTGATGGACACCAAGGGATTTTTCAAGTACGTGGTCATCACGGGGATCCTCGCCCTTCTGATAGGTATATACTTTGTGTATTTGAGGGGATTGCCCGCATTAATTCTACTCATAATAGGCTCCTTTTTTGTCCTATTTTACACTTATCCGTTAAAGTATATCGGGTTGGGTGAGTTTGCGGTTTTCATAGTTTGGGGACCGCTTATGATATGGGGTGGATACTATGCTATAACCGGCGAATGGAACTGGAACGTTTTCATTGCAAGCCTTCCTTACGGACTTGGGGCAACCACCGTACTCTTCGGAAAACACATAGACAAGCTTGAGCAGGACAAGCAAAAGAGAATATATACGCTTCCCGTAATACTTGGAGAAAGGGGCGCTAGAATAACCGCTATCATATTAATGCTCCTACAATACCTTATAACGGTGTATCTTGTATTTATCGGTTTCTTCAGGTGGACGATGCTTATAGTCCTCCTCGGTCTAAAGAGGTTCTGGATGGTGTTTAAGGTTTATAAGGACGATAAGCCAAAGGAGAGACCCTCGAATTATCCTCAAGAGGCTTGGCCCCTCTGGTATGTGGCTTTCGCTTTCTGGCATAACCGCACCTTCGGGGCACTTTACCTCCTTGGGCTCATATTCGAGGTAATTTTCAAAATCCTAAAAGTTTGAGGACCTCACCCACAAGATAAAAGGAGCCCGTTATAACCACATCCCCCTCGTTAATTAGGGAAAGGATTTCGGAGGTGGAATTTAGGATTTTTGGGGGTTTCCTAAAAATGTAAGAATACTTAAACATATCCTCAACCCACACGGAACGGGGGAAGGGGTACCTGGTAATATAAAGTTCGTAATTCGTCCTTGAGAGTTCCCAAAAGATCTCCTTAACGTTCTTATCCGAGCTCAGGGCAAGGACCACCTTAAACCTTTTTTCCGGAAAGAGGGTTTTTAAGCTTTCCATAAGTTTCTTTATGGCTATTGTATTGTGTGCCCCATCCACGATTATATGGGGATCCTTTGAGATCACCTGTAACCTTCCGGGAATGGATAGGTTGAAAAATTTCGGTTTTTCTATTCCCAAGATCTTCAAAGCCTTATAAGCTAAGGCGAGGTTTTCCCCCTGAAATTCCCCAAGTACTGGAGCGGAGAACCTTTCCCCCTCAACCTCCACCTCAATACCGTACCTATCAAATCTTATAATTTTCCAATCAACTACGTACAATTGAGCTCCGAACTCCTCCACCCTCCTAAGGATCACATCCAAAACCCTCCGATTGTTTTTTGTGGTTATTACGGGAATTTTCCCCTTTATTACCGCTGATTTTTCCCTCGTTATATCCTCCAAGGTATTCCCCAAAACATCCATATGGTCGTAATCTATCCTCGTTATCACGACCATGTCCTGATTTAAAACGTTCGTTGCGTCAAGCCTACCCCCCACCCCCGCCTCAAAGACGTTGAAATCAGTCTTTTCGTCTAAAAAGTACAGGATGGCGGATGCGGTTAAAACCTCAAAGAAAGTCTTAAAGCCCCTGTCCTTAACCTTATCCAAAATCATATCAACGTATAAGGAAAGTTTTTCTTCGGATATGGGCTTATTGTTCAACCTTATTCTTTCAAGGAGGCTTACAAGATGCGGAGAGGTGTAAAGCCCCACTTTGTACCCCTCTTTTATTAAAGCGGTACTTATAGCAAAAGAGACGGAACCTTTACCCTTTGTCCCAACTATGTGTATTACGTTTTTAATTTTTTGGTGGGGGTTTCCGATACTTTCAAGGAGGTTATAAAAACTTTCAAGCCCTTTTGGACCAGCACCAATTTTCTCGTAGTTTATCAGGGAGTTTAGCCTTGCGATCGCCCTTCCCATATCTTCTTTATTATTGAGGTTGTGGAGTACCCCTCAAGGTAGTTAAAGATCTCCACCCTTCCCCCCTTCGAAAGGACGAAGTCAGCCCCCGCGACATCCTCTATTATATAATCCCCACCCTTCACCAGAACGTTCGGGGAAATTTCCCTAATTATCCTCTCGGGCGTATCCTCCGAAAAAGGGACAACGAAATCCACCCATTTAATTGAAAGCAAAACAAAAGCCCTATCCTCAAGGGTGTTTATGGGTCTATTTTCCCCCTTTAACCTCCTAACGGATTCATCGTCGTTCAACCCAACAACCAAAACATCCCCGAGGGATCTTGCGAATTTCAACAGTTCCACGTGTCCCCTATGTATTATATCAAAACATCCGTTGGTGAACACTATCTTATAACCCGCCTTTCTCAAAAATTCTCCCAAAAATTTCGCGTCCCTTATAAAGCCCTTCATAATTCAAAGGGTACCCTGTTCGTTAAAGCTTCGTAAAGTGTGTAAGGGTCAAGGGATGATATATCCTCCCCCCTTGGGATCCCGGAGGGTAGCTTACTTATCTTTATCCCCTTTATCCCCTCAACCAAAAAGTAAGCGGTAACTTCCCCCTTTACGTCGTTTGGAAGCCCTATTATTATTTCCGAGATCTTGAAATTCTCCAGAAACTTTTCAAATTTCTCCTTCGGTATTTTTTCCGCCGAAATCCCCTCGGAAGGAGAAATGAGATGGTAAATTACGAAGTACCTACCCTTATATTTCCCAGAATCCTCCACCCTAAAAACCTCAAAGGGGGACCTTACAACCAAAACTACATTTTCCCTATCTTCATCCGCGCAAACCTCGCATATCTCCCCCTCGCATATCATCCCGCAAAACTTACACAACCCTATTCTGTCCAACTCCCTTAATGAGCTTATAAGGTTTTCCCTCTTTTCCCTGTTAAAAATAAGGTATTGAACCAACCTCTCCGCGGTTATAGGACCTATTTCTGGAAGGGAGTTTAGGGCTTCCCTAAGCTTTATGTAGGGTTTTGGGGGGTTCATAGAAATTTTTCAAGCTCCTTCCTATATTCGGGGGGAAGTTCTGCCAGGAATTCCATAGTTTTCTCCCTTTGAAATTCCATAGCCTTTTTTATCGCGGAATTCACCGCATCTACAATGGCCTTCTCAACATACCTTATATCCTTCAGGGCATCGGGGTTTATTTTTACCTCCAAAAGCTTACCTGTACCACTTACCACCACCCTTACGTTCCCATTATACGCGCTCTCTTCAAATCTGGCTTTTGAAAGTTCGTTTTGAAATTTCTTTACCTTTTGCTGGAGCTCCCAACGTTTCTTAAAATCTCCGAACATAAGTGGATATTCTAAAGTGAAACCTTACAACTTTAAAATATTCCAAACGCGTCCGTAGCTCAGCTGGATAGAGCGTCGGCCTCCGGAGCCGAAGGTCGCGGGTTCGAATCCCGCCGGACGCGCTTATGGAAAGGATATGGTATTCACATTATGAAAAGGGCGTCCCAAGAACCTTAGAGTATCCAAAAAAACCTGTCTGGAAGATCTTGGAAGATACCGCAAAAACCTTCCCAAAGAACACCGCAATATGGTTTGAGGGTTGGACCTGCACTTACGAGGAACTTTATACCCTTTCGGTAAAATTTGCAAACTTTCTAAGGAGCCTAGGTGTGGAAAAGGGGGATAGGGTAGCTCTAATGCTTCCAAATCTCCCCCATTACCCAATAGCCTATTACGGCACCCTTATGAACGGGGGAATAGTGGTGCAACTAAATCCCCTATATACCCCGAGGGAACTTGAGGTAATTTTAAACGATTCTGGAGCGAAGTTTCTCATAACATTGGACATATTCTGGGGGACGGTAGAGCAGGTTATGGAAAGGGTACCCGTTAAGAAGTTCATAGTGGGAAAGGTGCCGGATTTCCTGCCCTTCATAAAGGGAATATTATACCCTTTGGTTGCCAAACCAAAACCAAAAGCGGTTCCCATTGATGGTGAAAGGTTCTTTAGATTCTCGGATTTTAATAAATTCTACGAGAGCTTTGATTTTCCGGGGATAGATGTTGAAAACGATGTGGCGGTCCTACAATACACCGGAGGAACCACGGGGATACCCAAGGCAGCAATGCTAACTCATTTTAACCTCGTAGCAAACACATACCAATCCGTTTCATGGATGACGAGTTTAGAACCGGGGAAGGAAGTGACTTTGTGCGTTTTACCGTTTTTCCACAGTTATGGTATGACCATAGCTCTAAACTTTTCCGTAAAGGTGGGGGCAAAAATGGTTCTTATGCCGAAATATCACACCGATGACGCCCTGAGGCTCATCCAAAAGCACAGGGTTACCCTGTTTCCCGGCGTTCCCCAAATATACGCCTTAATTGCGAATCATCCCAAGGTATCCAGATACGATCTGAGATCCATAAAGGTTTGCATCTCGGGCGCCGCTCCCCTACCCCTAAAGGTGAAGGAGGATTTTGAGAGGATAACTGGGGGAAAGTTGGTTGAGGGGTACGGCCTTTCCGAAGCATCACCCGTGACGCACTGCAATCCAATTTATGGCCTAAACAAGCCCGGAAGCATAGGACTTCCCCTACCGAATACGGACGCTAAAATAGTTGATGTGGAAACAGGTGAGAAGGAGTTGCCCGTAGGGGAAATTGGGGAACTTATAATAAAGGGACCCCAGGTTATGAATGGGTACTGGAACAGGCCGGACGAGACCGCCCTAACCCTTAGGAACGGATGGCTATATACCGGAGATATAGCATATATGGATAACGACGGGTACTTTTACATAGTGGATAGGAAAAAGGAGATGATAATAGTGGGTGGGTTCAACGTTTACCCGAGGGAGGTCGAGGAGGTTCTGATGAAACACCCGAAGGTTAAAGATGCGATAGTGGTGGGTATAGAACACCCGATAAAGGGGGAGATTGTGAAGGCGTTCGTGGCCCTCAAAGAGGGGATGAGCGCGAGCGCGGAAGAAATAATTGATTATTGCAAACAACATCTGGCACCCTACAAGGTACCCTCCGAGGTTGAGTTTAGGGCGGAGCTTCCTAGGACCGTAGTAGGAAAGGCTTTAAGGAGGGTTTTGAAGGAGGAGGAGGAAAAAAGGTACAAACCCTATAAGGAAAGTTGAACCTCTTCGGTTTTATACCAGTAAGCTTTAGAGACGTTTTGGATATTCTCTTGGTTTCGGTTTTTGTGTATTTGGTTTTGAGGGTTTTGGGTGGGATAAAGGTGGTGACTGTGATTGTGGGTTTTGGGATAATTTCCGTTGTGGGGATTCTTGGTAAGATCCTACATCTTCCCTCAGTGTCTATTTTGGCGTCGGTTATTCAAACCTTCGGAATAGTTCTCCTAATAGTGATATTTCAACCCGAGTTTAGGAAGCTATTTATGGAGATGGCATCCTTTCCCCTGATAAGGTTCTTCGTTCCCCCCGAGAGGGTACCCGTTGAGGAGATATTATCCGCGGTTGGGGAGATATTAAGGAGAAGATTGGGTGCCTTGATAGTGATAGAAAGGAGGGTACCATTAAACGAATACTCGGAGGAAACTGGGGTGATTATGGATGCGAAGCTTTCCGCAGTTCTCTTGATATCAATATTTGAAAAACGTTCCCCATTACACGATGGGGCGGTGATAATAAAGAACGATAGGATAGTGGCATGTTCGGTTATGCTACCTATGAGCGTAAGGTACAAGGAAATTGGGGCGAGGCACAGGGCGGGGGCGGGAATAACCGAAGTATCCGACGCGATCTCAATAGTAATATCAGAGGAAAAGGGTACGATAACCTTATTTCAGAAGGGAGAATCTTATTACAACATAACCGTTGGGAAGTTGAGGGATTACTTGACAAGGCTACTAAAGTATGAAAGAATTTAATAGATTGATCCTGGCGCTCTTGATTTCCCTCATAATATGGGCTTATGCCAAGCTTAACGAGGATTACCAATTTGTCCATAGGATAAGGGTTGAATACGAGATTTCCAACAAAAACTTAACTTTACTTGAGGGAACGGATAGCATAACCGCCTTAGTTTCAGGTAAGGGATTCGCCCTTTTGAAATTCAAGTTTGAGAACCCATCCCTTTTCTATTTCTTGGATGGCTCAAAGTTGGAGGGCACCCTTGAGATAAGCCCCTCAAACTTAAAACCCAGCCAAAGCGTATCCTTAAATCCCATACAACCAAAGGTAATTACGTACTCCCTTGATAGGATAACTAAGAAGATTTTACCCGTCTCACCAACTATAAGGGGAAACCCAAAGCTGGGTTATATTTATCTTGGATGGTCGGTAAGCGAGAACGTGACGGTGGAAGGACCCAGGAGGATCCTTGAGAACCTTGATTCCATTCCAACTTACCCTATAGATATAACGGGGAAGACGAGGGATTTTGAGGTTTTGGCGGAGGTATTTACGGAGGGGTTGAATTTGAAGGCGAATACCAAAAAAGTGAGGGTTTTTATAATGATAGATTCCCTTATCACGAGGACGGTTCCCGTTTTTCTTGGGGATACGAGCATAAACGTAAAAATTCAGGGTCCGAGCAGGATATTATCTCCCATAGTATCCCTTAGGGGTTCTAGGTTTGGGGATTCTATTTTTGTTGAGGTTCCCGAGAACGTTATAATCTTAGAATCACCTATGAACCTTAAGCAGAAGGGGTATTGATAGGAGGAGGAAGAGTAAGTTGGGTATGGAGGCGGAGAGCCAAGGGTCTATCTTACCCGTTTCCCCTAAAGCCCTTGCGGATTGAAGGGCTCCCCAATAAAAGAAAGCCAAAAACATGGAGGATCCGAAAGCCAGAGCCCTTCCACCCCCCCTAACCCCCGCAAAAACCGATAGAGGAAGCCCGATAAAGAGGATTATAAGGTTCATGATAGGGAAAAGGAACCTTACCGCAAGCTCCGTTTCCTCTTCCCAGCTTACAAGCTTTGCCTCCTTTAAAAATCTTATCCTTCTAAGGAGTTCGGGTGTTGTCATAAGGGAATCTCCTAGGGGTTTTAAAAATTCCGAGGGCGTTTCCTTTATTAATGTATCCACCATATAAGGGAGATTAGTTATTACCTCGTCGTACCCCTTAAACTCCCTCACCTTTACACCCTCTAACTTCCAGAAATTTCCATCAAATGTCGCCTTCACCGCCTCTATCCTCCCCTTTATTTCACCCTTTTGACCGAACTGAAATATTGTTATGCCTTGTGCGTAGTTCTCCTTTGAGTTGATATACCCAAAAAAGTAAAGCCTATTCCCCTTGCCGAAAAATAGGAGGTTGTTGGCAAAAGTACTTGCTGGTAAGTCTTTCCTTTTTTCTATCTCAAATGCCCTTATTTCAGCCGCCTTTAGCCTCCCTTTCGGTACAAGCTCCCAATTAAGGTATATTCCTATCAACGAATTTACCACACCCAAGAAAATTATGGGTAAGAAAGCCCTGTATATGTCCAAGCCCGAAGCCTTTAGGGCGATTATCTCCATCCTCCTGTTCATCTCCCCAATTGAGAAGAAGCAGGCAAGGAGGGCGGCTATAGGCATAAGGAGGCTGAGGAGGTAAGGGATCTGCCAGAGGTAATATCTAACAATGGATGTTGGATGGGGTTTGTTGTCCGCTATCTTGTCCGTCATCTCAAAGAAATTCACCACCACGTATATCATTATAACTCCAAACACCAAAACCACAAAAACCTTGAGATACTCCCTGAGGATGTAAAGGTCTATCTTTTTAATCAACTTCCCTGTCCCTTCTCCTTTCCTTTGAAATCTTCTCCTTTTCTTTCTTCACCTCTCGCGAGAGTAGATCCTTCATCTCATCTACCGCGGACATCGGATCCTTTCCTTTCACCTCAACTCTTATAGTTTTCCCCTTTATCTTCAGTATCCCAATTCCTTTATAAACCCCCCTTTCCTCCTCAAGGTGAACATCAAGGTGTTGCACCATATCTGAGAACTTATCCAAATTCCCCAACCTCTTGCGAATGTAATCCATTAGAACATCCGTTGCGGGAAAATTCTTTACTAAGACGTTTATCGGATATCCCTCTTCCCTCATAACCGCTATTTTAAGGTTGAAGTTATAATACCAACCTATGCTGAAGGGACTTAGAGATTTCCTTATGCGTGGAAACGTAATGGATCTCGCGGTGGCGGTTATAGTGGGTGCTGCATTTAATCAGGTTGTAAATTCCCTCGTAGCGGACGTTCTAACTCCCATTCTTGGAGCCTTGGGAGGGATCCCCGATTTTTCGGCTTTAAAAATAGGGCCAGTCGCAATAGGCAGGTTTATAAATGCAGTTTTGAACTTCCTCATAGTTGGGACCGCGATCTACTTTATGGTGGTGGTTCCGATGAACAAGCTGAGCCAGCTTATAAAGGAGCAGAAAAGCACGGAGGAGACGAGGTTATTGAGGGAAATATTGGAGGAGCTAAGGAGGGGGAGAAAATCACCTTAACATATCCCAAAGTTTTCCCGTAATCAGCCTCTTTATGTCCAACCCAATAGCGAAAATCGCTATGCTAATTATTATTATGATCCCTATCATAAGGGCGGTGGAGCTTGCCCTCTCGGGGATCCTCTTTCCGGAAAATCTGTAATAAATTTCATCAACAACGAGGTACACAATATGACCGCCATCCAAACCCGGAATGGGAAGGAGGTTTATTATGGCGAGGTTTATGGTTATTACTATCAGGATGGATAGCCAAACGTCAAGGCCGGAGGAAGCGGCGGAAGCCATAACCGCCCCTATGGTTATCGGTCCTCCAACGGATTCCTCAAGATTCGTCTCCCCACTCACCAGTTTCTTAAGCCCTTCAAAGAAGAAAAGGGAAAACTTTTTTGTCAGGAAAATTGTCCCATCTATAACCTTCTCCGGACTCGGGGGCCAGATCTTATTGTATTTTACGAACATCCCCAGCTTACCCTTTCCCCCCTCGTACTTCACCGGGAGGGTAAAGGACAACATTTCCCCATTTCTGACAACCTCAAGTTTAACCGTATCCCCTTCCCCCTTTGACTGTACGTAAGAAACTAGATCCTGCCAAGAGAAAACCTTAACCGTATCAACCCTAACTATAATATCGCCGTTTTTTAGGATGTTGTGGGCGGGGAAACCCTTTACCGTTGAACCGACAACTGGGGGTATCCTAAACTCAAGGCTATCGGAATAATCTCCCGATAAATTCAATCTTAGAAGTTTCCCTTCCCTTAATATTTCAACCGTTTTTTTGTTTTTCCCTTTTAGCAATCTTGTTACCTCTTCCCCGGAATTCGGGATCTTACCGTTTATTGAGATTATGGAGTCACCCCTTTGGAATAGTGGAGATTTTGAGGAATATATCCTCGTCGTAAAAACGGAAACTTCCCCGTTGTAAAGGGATACAAAGAAGGCCAGAATAGGACCGAGGATGAAGGAGAATAGGGGACCCGCAAAAACTATCCAAAGGCGAGCCCATAGGGGTATTTTAAAGAAACTTTGGGGAATTCCGGTGGGACCCTCTTCCTCAAACTTCACATACCCTCCCAAGGGTATCATGGATACCCTGAAATCCACTCCATTAAAGTTGAAACCCCATATCCTCTTCCCGAAACCTATGGAAAATACTGAAGGTTTTATTCCGACGGATAGGGAAGCCAGAAGGTGCCCAAGCTCGTGCCAAACCACCAAGATCCCGAAACCAAGAACTATACCCAGAAGCTCTATCATCTTGCCACTCCCACCGCTCTAACTTCCCTTATCACTATCACCTTCACCTGTCCAGGATACTGAACTTCTCTTTCTATTGCCCTAGCTATGTCTTCTGCCAGAGCGTAAGCCTCAAGGTCGCTCAACTTTTCCGCGTTCACTATAACCCTCACTTCCCTTCCCGCGTAAAGGGCAAAAGCTTTTTCAACCCCAGGGAAGCGGTAAGCGATCCTTTCAAGTTCCTGTATCCTCTTTATGTACTGCTCTATGCTCTCCCTCCTTGCCCCTGGCCTGGCTCCAGATATGGCATCCGCGGCCGCAACTATTGGTGCCAAAATATATTGTGGCTCAACATCCCCATGATGGGCAGCTATGGCGTTCACCACCGCCTCTTTCTCCCCGTACCTCTTAGCTATGTTCGCTCCAACGATGGCGTGGGAACCTTCCTCACCCTCAACCACCTTTCCTATATCGTGCAAGAGTCCAGCCCTCTTCGCGTCCTCGATTGAAACCCCCAGCTCCCCCGCTATTATAGCTGCAAGTTTCGCGGTTTCTATTGAGTGCGCCAAAAGGTTCTGCCCGTAAGATGTTCTGAACTTCATCTTACCCACCAAATACACCAGCTCAGGATGCATATAAGGTATTCCAAGCTCAACGAGGACCTCCTCCCCTATCTGCCTAATGTGGTTCTCAAACTCCTCCTCAACTTTTTGGGCTATCTCCTCTATCCTAGCGGGATGGATCCTACCATCCTGTATTAACCTTTCCAAAACGATCCTTGCCTTTTCCCTCCTTATAGGATCGAAGGATGAGAGGACCACTATTTCTGGAGTATCATCCACTATAAGCTCAACGCCGGTTATAGCCTCAAATGCCCTTATGTTCCTTCCTTCCCTACCTATTATCCTTCCCTTTATATCCTCGGATGGGAGCTCCACCACCGTGGTCGTGATCTCCGCCGTCCTTGAAGCCGCGCACCTCTGTATTGCCATGGCTATTATTTCCTTTGCTTGCTCCTCCGCTTTTTGTCTCGCCTCCTCCTTGATCCTCATGGATAATTGGGCAGCCTCTAATCTCGCTTTACTCTCCACGATCCTCATAAGTTCTTGCTTAGCTTCTTCTATGGACATCTTAGCTATTTCCTCAAGTTTTTGGGTTATTTCCGCTTCCGCGTTTGCTACCCTCTCCTCCCTCTTTTTCAGCTGAGATTCAAGGTTGAGAAGTTCCCTCTCTTTCCTCCTGAGGCTCTCTTCCTTTCTCTTAAGGTTTTCCTGAAGTTCGTTTAAGTTCCTCTCAAGGGTCTTAAGCTCATGTTTCCTCCTTGATATCTCACTCTGGATCTTCTGTTTCTCTTCCTCTATCTTCTGTTTAGCTAAGCTTAGATATTCCTCCGCTTTCTTTTTTGCATGCTCCTTTTCCCTCTTTAAAATCTCCCTCGCCTCCTCCTCCGCCTTCTTTATCAACTTCCTTGAGTACCAAAAACCAAAGCTAACAATTGCTATGCTCAAAATTATAGAAAGCGCCAAAGTTATTGTGCCCATCATATTTCACCTCCTATTTCCCTGTTAAGCCTTATGTAATCCACCGCCAAGTGAGCCAATACACCCGCCAAAACGTCCGCAAAGTGCCCGTACCTACCGTCTTTTAAAACCTTATCGGTTTTTTCCGCTATTATCTTCTCCATCTCTTCCTCTAGTTGCTTTAACCTTTTCTCATCCCACCCCTCAACCTCTTCCCTCCCCTCCAGATTCAGACTCCTTTCTATGCGAAAATTCCCAACTTTTACCGTTATTTTCATCCTTTTCATATACACCTCCCAAAGCGGTTTTAACATAAGCTATCTCATAAGCCAGCATAACTATTAGCTCCTCCAAAACCTCCCTCTGCGTCCCCTCAATTTTCAACGAAATCCTCTCTATGTTCTTCAGTAGCTTTTCCATATCTCCTTCTTCACCCTCCTTAAGATCCACATCCACCTCGTACTCATGACCCTTTACCCTCAGTTTAACCTTCATCCCCCAAAACGGAATCTATTAAGGCTTTCATCTCCTCCAGATCCCTTAATGTCTCCAGATGTTTTCTTTTTAAGTCCTCAAGCTCTTCCAAGATTTTCTCTTTCTCTTTTCTGCAATCCTCAAGCGTCCTTAAGAGGCGGGATACCCTTTCCTTCAGGTTTCCAATAGTGTCCCTTTCGCTTTCCATATCACCTACCCCTTATCTTAAATTCCCTCGACAGTTCCGATACGATTCTCTCAAAGATCGCGTTTATCTCTTCCTCCGTGAGCGTTCTGAAGGGCCTTATGTGGAATCTCAGGGTGTAGCTTGTATGGCCTTCCGGTACGTTTGGTCCCCTATATACATCAATCACTTCCCATCCCTCCACCTCGGGAAATCCTGAAACTACGTTCTTTACGAATTTCTTGAGTTTTATGAACCTCACTTCCTTAGGCAGTAGGACGGAGATATCCTTAAAGGTGGGGGATAAACTTGAAAGCTCCCTCCTTTTGTACTCCCCCAAATTCAGGGGCTTGAGATACCAGACATAAACCTTCCTCTTTATCCCAAATACCCTCGCCTTTTTGGGCCTCACCACCCCAATACCCCCTATCTTTTCACCGTTTAGGATGATATTTGAACTTGAGGATGGGTGGAGATAAGGGTCCGATGAGCTCTCCGTGAAATCCACATCCAAGCCAAGCTTTTCGAGGAGCGCATCAAGGAAGCCTTTTACCACCTCAAATTCCAAAGGCTCGTAAGAGCCAAGGGTGATGTATATCTCCTCGTTTCCCTCGGGATAAAGTCTTGTAAGGCAAAACATTGGAACGGAGGGGTTTCCAAGCCTAAGGTTGTAGGATATGGGTTTTAGGATGTGGGGGATGGGGGAGGATGACAAATACTTGAAAGAATCGTTAAAATCGCTTATAACCTCGTATGTGTAATCTTCGCCAACTTCCTCCCTTGAGAACAATCCGAGGGATAGTGCCTGGTATGCTCCCCTGGATGATAGGAAAGAGACTATCTCCTCGTAAAATCTATCCCTGGGCTTTGGGGGTAATTGGGCGCTACGTGAGGGTTCAGAAGGTACTTTATCGTACCCAAGAAACCTACCCAATTCCTCTATCACATCCTCCTGAAGCTTTATATCCGCCCTATATGGGGGTGGGGAAACCTTCAGGGAATCTTCATCGGAGCTTAAGATCTCGTAATCAAGCCTTTTTAAGGTTCCCTCAAGGTCAAAATTTACCCCCCTAAGGTAAATTGACACCTTACGTCTGCTTAAATTTATCACCTCGGGGGGGCTTTCCTTTCCCACCTTAATCAAGTTTGAATATTCCGCCCCTATCCACCTCCTCAAGCTTTCCGCGACGAAAAGGGATCCTATCTCCACAAAATATGGGCTTTGCCCCTTCTCAAACCTTAAAGATGATTCGGTAAAGATCCCTAAGGATACCTCCGCCTTCCTTATGTATTCGGGAAGGAAATGGGCACTTTCAAGGAGAACTTCCTCCGTATCCTCGTAAGTTCCGCTCTCCAAACCGCCTATTACACCTCCCAACGCCAAAATATTTTCTTGATCCGCTATTAAAACCAAACCCTCGGGTAACGAGTATTCCCTACCCACTAAATCCTTAAAGGTTTCCCCACCCTTAGATTCAACCACCCTTATCCTACCCTTAACCTTCCTCCTATCAAAGGCATGAAGGGGTTGTCCGACTATGTAAGATGCCCAGTTGGTAGCATCAACTGCGGGGTTTATAGCATTAAAACCCACCAGGGAGAGTTTCCTTTTTGTTTCAATAGGGGTTTCCCCCTTTTTCAACCTTATCAACCTTAGGGTGTAAATGTCGCAACCTTCCGTTAATATTTCTATCGGAAAATCAAATTTTTGAGAAGCATTCTCTTCAATCTCAAGCCCCTTGAATTTTAAATCCAAAAACAGTGAGATCTCCTTCGCCATCCATAGAACCCCAAGTAGATCCGGCCTGTTTGGCGTGATATAAACATCAAATAGGACATCCCCTATTAGAAACTCCTTTTTATAGTTTTCTGGATCTGAAACCCTCGCCAACCTTTCGCTTTTTTCCGTCAATCCTAACTCCTCCTCCGATAGGAACATCCCCCTTGAAACCCTTTCCCCGAACCTCTTAGGTGGAACATCCGCCCAAAGGAGGACCTCCCCCACGTTTACTTGATCCGTTGTTGCAACATCCAACACCTCCCCATCAACTTTCGCTTTAACCCAATTTATCCTACCCCTTTCAACCTCAAGAACCCTTGCGGGTAGGATCCTTTCGAAACCATCACCTATTTTCCTTTTCCCCTCCACTTCAAATCCCATCTTCTCTAAAGCAAAAACGAAATCCCCCTCGTTTATTTTCTCAAACAAAAAGGCGTTTATATCCGAAAGTAAAACCCTCAATGCGAGGGAATTATAAGGTTGTTTAGAACCCTTTCAATATCAGGAAGCAGATAAGATTTTAAGGCTGGGGTTATTGAAAGGTAGCCATTTTTCCTAAAAATAAAACCCCTTGATATTAGATCTTTGACGGTTTGGAGCATCTCCCCCTTTATCTCCGAATATTTGTACTTACCTTCTATTGCCATCATTAGGATTAGCTTTTCCCTTTCAGAGAAGTTTGAGATTATAACGGCCCTTTTTAGTAGGGTCTTTGAAAGCCTTATTTTGCCCTTTTCCCTTGAGTTCCTTGATGCCAAAAACCTCCTCACCGCCAAGTAAAAAGCCCTTACTGGATCTTTAACAGGATGGTAATTTTTGTTAATGATCCTCCTTGTCCCCACGAGCTCGTGGCAAACCATTAAGAGGTTCTTATTTTCTTTTTTCATAAGATGGATGGCGTAAAGAATATCGTCTATATCGTAAAAGTGCGGGTTTTTGTTCCTCCTCTGAAGCCCGAATCTGGACTTTAAGAGCTTGTAAAGTTTGTACCTGCTAATTCCCAGTTCCTTAGCTTTTTCCTCTAAAAACTTACCCTTTTCCCCCTTCTTCCTTGAGATATAATCCTCGTATATTTTTGAGATTATTTCTGGGTCAATCTTCAACGTATTTTGCCGCATATTTGGGCGTTTCCCAAACCCTTACCGAGATCACCTTATACCCCTTCTCCTTGATCCTTTGGTATATGTACCTTGCAACGTTTTCCGCGCTGGGGGGATAAGGGAGGATATCGTTGAGGTGAGTATGATCAAGCCCTAAGGATTCCAGTTCTTTCTTTAAAATCCCAAAGTCTATCCCAACCCCGCTTTTATCAAGCTCCTTAACCTCAACCTCAAGCTCCACCGTCCACCTGTGCCCATGCAAATTCCTGCAGGGTCCTTCAAAATCCGGGAGAAAATGGGAAGCATCAAACTCGTACCTTACGGTTAAGATCCACCTCATCTCTTTGAGAATAGGTCCTCAGTTTTTTGAGCCTTTGAGAGACGTTTCACCGCCTCTTTGAAAACCGGGTCAAACTTAAGGAAAACCCTATACCTCCCCATCTCTCCGAAGTATTGATAAGCAATTTCCATGGTTAGGACCCTTCTGAAGTCTTCTTTTGCCTCTTCAAAGTGGCAGTCGTTAAAATCCAAACCCCCATCCCTCAAAGCCTTAGCGAAGTCTTTCAGGTCCTCCTCCGTTAGGTTTATATTTTCCGGAGAGGATGGTTTGCCCCTCTTTGATGTGTATTTTGTCGCCCACTGGGATATTAGCCCTTTTGCCTCTGCCTTTTGCACGAGCTCGTGCATGGGTTTAACCTCAACGTAAACGTCCGGTGCTATACCCCCACCACCCTTTATGGGTCTCTTCAAAACCTTCGTGAAGTATGTCCCCGTATCCCTCTCAAGGGAGCCGAGCTTACCCTTGTGTATGGACCTGCCGGACGGGGTAAAATATCTGGCGATGGTGAGCCTTAAAGCATAACCGTAAGGTAGGGGCATGACCCTTTGTACGGAACCCTTGCCGAAGGTCGTATCCCCTATAACCAATCCCCTATCCCAGTCTTGTATTGCCCCTGCTACTATCTCTGATGCGCTCGCGGATCCCCTATCAACTAATACGACCACCGGTACATCCTCGGGCACTATGCTCTGCCCCTCGCTAAAGAACTTCTCCTTTGAGTCTGGCGTCCTACCGTCAGTATATACCACAAGCTTCCCCCCTCCTATGAAGAACCCCCCTATTTTAAAAGCTTCCCTCAAATAACCCCCAGGATTTCCCCTGAGATCCAATACTATCTTCTTTGCTCCCCTCCTGTTAAGATCAATCAAAGCCTCCTTCACCCTTTCCCCAGCATCCTCCTGAAAGGAATTTAGCTTTATATAACCCACCCCATCAACTATATCGTAAAAGGGAACCGCCTTAAGGGTGATCCTATCCCTTACTATCACGAAGACTAGGGTGTCGTTTATTGCGGGCCTATAAACGGTTATCTTAACCCTGGTTCCCTTTGGACCCCTTAACCTCTTTGAAACCTCCTCAACATCCATATTTAAAGCCGAGGTATCGTTTATCCTGAGGATCCTATCTCCGGGTTTTATTCCCGCCTTCCATGCGGGAGTACCCTCAAAGGGTGCAATTACCACCACGTAACCTTCCCTCTGCCCTATTTGCATCCCGACACCCTCGTATGCGCCTTCAGTTTGCTCGTATAGCCTCTGCTTCTCCTCTGGGGTTAGGAAGGCGGAATTGGGATCCAACGAGGATACCATACCCTTTATTGCGTTCTCTATCAACTTTGCCCTATCCTCCTCAACCACATAATACCTAGTTATGTAATTTATAACTTGCACCATTAGATCCGCCATCTGGGAAAATGATGCCTTTCCGTTTTCCTGAGCAAAACCCTTTAAGGCGTACCCAAAGGCCGTTCCCAAAACGAAAATAAACACAAGTACCAAAACCCTAAAAATCCGCATCATAGAGTATGGGATTTTAAGGTGGAAAACATCCCTTACAATATCTTCCCTATGGAAATCCGGCTTGAAAATATAAGCAAGGTTTTTCAGGGTTTTATAGCATTAAAGAACATAAATTTAACCATATCAAGCGGGGAGTTTGTGGTGATACTTGGACCCTCGGGATGCGGGAAAACAACCTTCCTTAGGATAATAGCTGGGCTTGAAAAACCCACTACGGGAAGGGTGTATTTTGGGGGGAAGGACGTAACGGATCTGCCACCTTCAAAGAGGGAGATCGGTATGGTTTTCCAGAATTATGCCTTATATCCACATATGACGGTATTTGAAAATTTGGCATTTCCCTTAAGGATGGCGGGATTTGACTCAAAGAGGATAAAAATTGAGGTTGAGGAGATAGCGAAAAAACTCAGGCTTTACGAGCATTTGAATAAAAAACCAAGACAGCTTTCGGGGGGTCAAAGGCAGAGGGTAGCCTTAGGAAGGGCCCTTATAAAGAAACCCAAGGTTTTCCTATTTGATGAACCATTATCAAACTTGGATGCAAACCTTAGGATGGATATGAGGGTGGAGATCGGGCGCCTCCATAGGGAAATAAGGACAACAACTATATACGTGACACACGATCAAGTTGAAGCTATGAGCCTTGCGGATAAAATAGTGGTGATGAATAAAGGGGAGATAGTTCAATTGGGAACGCCAATTGAGATCTATGAAAATCCAAAGGATACCTTTGTGGCGACCTTTATAGGTTCTCCACCTATGAACCTGATATTTGGAGAGTTTTCCGGGGGAGTATTTTTCTCAGAGGGAATTAAAATCTCCGGGAATTTCCCTTATAAGGGTAAGGGTTATATGGGGTTCAGGCCGGAGGGGGCGGAGATTTCATCAAACGGGATTTTGAGGGGAAGGGTGGAACATAGGGAGATATTCGGGGAAGAGAGCATTGTGTATATATCGGTTGATAACAAAATAATCTCTGTGAGACATTTTGGCTTCCCTCCAAGGGTGGGGGAGAACGTAGGGATAAATCTTAAGAAAATTTATATTTTCAACGAGGAGGGAAACTCAATATACCTCCCTTCAAGCCGGACCATCCCATAAGGTAAGCATCGTAAGAGAGCTTTATGTATGATGGCATAACTGCGACGGAGCGGGTGATATATGGCACCATAGACATAGCCAACCTTATTAAACCCTCATCCGAGATCTTATAGAAAAGGAGGAGCCTTTCGGTCTTTCTAACGGATACGCTGTTTTCCTCCACCTTAAGGAATTCATCCGATATTTGTGCGGGAAGCTTCAACTTTGAACCTATGATCACGAGGTTATAACTTCCAGGGAAATAATTTAGCATAGTATCCGGGATCACCTGAGCTTTTCCATTGGCATACATCCACCACATGTTCGCCATATAAACCGCGAAATCCTTCGTCCAAAGTTCGGAGCTTGAATAAACTATCAGGAATGGGGAATAGAAGGTTTCCCTTATCAAAACCGGCCTGCTATAATTGTACCTTTCCACTTTCTCCCACACCCTACCCTTTACAAGGATCTCCCCCTTGTAATTCCTTATCCTCGTCCCATCTATTATTACATCCCCCCTGAAGTTTGTCAAAACCAGAGCCTTTATATTTTCGGTTTTGATGTTGGCGCCCTTATCGTAATTTATGGTGAATTTCGCCTTTTCAAATGGCTTTTCAACCTCAAGGATCCTAACCCCAAAAGCGGAATCGCTAACATCAAGGGAAAACGTAACAAAAACCTTCTCCTTTCTGTTGATCTTTAATGATAACAAAGTTCTCCAAGCCTCCTCATGATCCAACACCCCATCCCACCAGTGACCATTTTTCGGAACCTCTATATACTTAAACTTTACCCCATACCTTGACATTATATCTGCCATAAGCCTACTATGAAATGGTGGCACTACTTCATCATCTCCACCGTGCAAAACCACGATGGGTAAGTTTAATAGATTCTCTACGAGCTTGTAGGGTTCGGATTGCTGGAAGATCCTTTCCCTTAAATGCGTAAATTCGTTTTCTGGGAAGAGCTTAGCCCTCTGTAGATGTGTGGATAAATAGAACTTTACCGATGTCCAACCCGCCATAGGTAGGCAAGCGGTCCAGATTGACGGGTATGATGTGCATAAATGCCATGTTCCATGTCCACCCATTGAGTGGCCGGTTAAATAAATTTTATTTCTATCTATTGGGTAATTTTTTAAAGCTTCGCTTAAAACCTCAAGGGCATCAATCCTACCAAAATCCTCCCAATCAAAACCAAATCTTCTCCTGTTGGTGGGACATACTACAAAAGCCCAATCCTTCTGCTTGTAAGATCTACATTGATTAAACGCTTCAACCCCCGCCCCATGAAGGGAAAGTATCAAAGCATATTTCTTATTTGGGTTATATCCCTTTGGGTACCTTACCGCGTAATACTGAACCGAAGAATCCATCCCGCTTATAAACGTCCTCCTTATTACCTCATCTTCACCCTTAACTTCAAGTGGGATCTCGTACCTTTTCCCCATAAAGTTTATTGGAATAACCACCCTACCCTTTGAATTTGGCGCCTTTATTGATATTAAAACCGGAACCTTAAGAACCTGAAAACCTTCTAAAAAGTATTTCCTGTTGTTTAAGGTGATCCAAACCCCATCCTTTGTAGGGTTTGCAACCGGTATCCCAATGTACCCAACAAAGTTTTCCCCAACAATAAGGTCGGGCTTTGTGATATCATTTTCAACGATGTAAGGTTCTTGAATTGCCCTTTTAATTTCAAATTTTACCGTCTTTTCTCCGCCCAGGGCGCTTATTGCCATAAAGAGTTCGTTTTCTTCCTTTAAAGGTACGGGGACGAAGAGTCCATCGTTGTAAATGTCCATAACATACCTCTTCCCGTTTATCTCCACCCAAAGGACGTTCGTAAATCTAACCAAATAAACCCCAGAATCCGCCTTAATTTTCCCCTTTACGTAATACACCGCAAGGGATGCGGAAACACCCTGATATTCCGAGAGCTTTTTAATTTCCGAAGTATCCCATTCAACCTTAAAGGAATCTCCGAAAAATTTCAAAGGCCTCCACCTTAGAGGTTCCGCCGAGAAAACGGAGTAATATTCTTCACTTTTTGGATAAAGGAAATCAACAAAAGGCTCCCTAACGCCAGCAAGAAAAGGACCCAAAACGTAAAGTTCCGTTATCATAGGAAGTAAGCCTTAGGTTTCAAAAGTTCCCAAATATTTATCAAGCTTTCCCCCTCAAGCATCCTCTGCAAAAGTCCTTTCTTCTCCCTCCTCTGGATAAAGCTAACCTTCTTTATCTTCGCCTCCTTCTTTAGGATCTCCAAGGCATCCCTCCTAGTTCCGAGAGTATCAACCAAATTCCACTTTAAAGCTTCTTGAGCGGTTAAGATCCTACCATCCGCTATTGGCAAGAGATCCTCAACCTTCCTCTTCCTACTCTCCGCAACCCTCTCAAGGAAAACCTTCCAAATATCCTTTGCCAATTCGGTTAATAAGACGCTGTCCTTCCCGGTTCTTCTCCTGAAGGGTTGGAAGATATCCTTATTTTCCCCAGACTTGTATATATCCCACTTTACGCCGAGCTTGGAAGAAAGATCGATGATGTCGGGTACCACTATTATTGCCCCGATGGAACCCGTTAAGGCGGTGGGATTCGCAACTATCTTATCCGCAACGCTCGCTATGTAATATCCACCTGATGCCCCAATTGAGTGTATGTACGCTATCACCTTCTTCCCTTTACTTTTTGCGTATTTTAAGGCTTGGTACATTTCCTCGCTTGATGCGGCGCTTCCCCCAGGGCTGTTTATCTCAACGAATACCGCCTTTATCCTGTTTGCCTTATCGGAATCTATAACGTCGTAAACCCACTGGGCGAGCTTGGGTATCTCATCGTCGTCTATTGGCTTGTCAATCTTTACGTAGATCGTGTTCCCAAAAAGGAAGTTCAACCTAAGAACCCTAACAAACACAAACAGGGCAAAAACCAAAACAAGGAGAAAAATTAAAACCAAAAGTAGCAGATCCTTACCTTTCATTCGCAAATTCTAACGGTGAATTCCACCTTTAAAATACCCCACTATGCTCCTTTTAGTTTCTCAAATAAGCGCAAGTTTTAGAACATCTGGAGAACTTATCCCAAAAAATACGAGATGGGTGCTTAACATAGATATATCCCTAAGCTCCTCATCAAGCTCCGTTGGATATATAAGGCTCACCTTCCCGACGGGTTATACCTTTTCCGATGTAACGTTGGATGGGGGGTTAGAAAGGGCAAGCTATAATATATCCGGGACAAATTTGGAAATTTTGGGATTCACGTTAAGTGGAGGAGAAGAGGGAAGGATCTCCATAAGGGACCTATACACCACGAGCATAGAAAAGCTTGATTCCATTAACTTAATTTTGGCGAACTCGACGGACACCTTAAGGAGATGGGTAAAAATTATGGTTATAAGGGAGGATACCACCGTTCCCCTACTCTTCTTCCATAAGCTATTGGCAGAAAGGCCCTTCCTCCTTGGGAAAAACGTAAACGTTAGGGGTGTGGTTAGTAGCGTGATAGGTCCAAAGACGTACATACAAGATACCATAAGGGATACCCTAAGCGGTATAGTTATATACGGAAGCTTGGGAGTTTATCCTGGGGAGTTTGTGAAAGTTTCGGGAATTTTTCAACCTTATAGGGGGCTTGAGGAGATAGTATCCCCAACTCTAAAGTATAGGGAGTACGTTGGGGAACCTTCCCCTTTCATGGTTGATAGGCTAACGCAGGCGAGGGAGCTTAGGTCCGGGGTTTTGATAAGGATAGACAGCGTGAGGATAGATACACCTTATGTGCCCCAAGGTGTGAACGTAAGAATAAGGGACAAGTACGGGAACACAGGGAACATTTTCATAGATAGATACACGTACATTGATGCCTTTTATCCCCCGGACACGATATTTGATCTGATCGGCGTGGTTGATGAGGATAGCACATCCGCTGGAAACATATACAGGATAATACCGAGGAGCACAAGGGATATAATCTTTTACTCTTCGGTTTATGTGGATAGACTCATTCCTATGTTCGGAAAAAAGGGACAAAGGCAGAACTGGAAGGCGGTTTTAAGTTCCATAAATACAACAAGGAAGCTCAGGGTATGCTCAAACGGTTTGAACACTTCCGAGATATCCTCCTTTAAACTCGGAAACTTAAGCCCCGATAGCATATTTACCCTATCGGACACCGTATGCGCCCAATTTTGGGGAATAAGCTTAAATCTTGATACCCTGAGCTTTTCAACGGAACCTAAGGATGTGGATTCGGTTATTCTCTTCGTATATTCCTCCCCGGATACCCTAAGGAACTTTAGGCTATCCATATACTCGCCGAGGCTATACTTTACTACACCCATAAGCGAAATACAGGCGAGGGAACCTGGGCAGTACTCCTCAAAGCTTGAGGGTCAGACGGTTTTATCCGCCGGTGTAGTCCTTGCGGATTCAAGGAACTTTTCAACTACAAGCACATCGACATATATATACGATGGAACGGGCGGAGTAAATATTTATTCTTCTTCCTTCGTGAGCTTGAGGGCTGGAAATGTGGTTTTGGTGAGTGGGACAGTTACGGAGTATAGGGGGCTTACGGAAATTGTCTTCTCCGATCTTAGGATAATAGGGAACGACACTTTACCCGCTCCCCTTAAGCTTTCTCCGGGAACTGCGTTAAACGAGGACCTTGAGGGACTTTTGGTAAGGATAGACACCGCGGTGGTCTCCTCCTTACCCGCATACGCCGGCATAGGGAAATCTTTTACCATATACAACGGTTCTGCCCCCATCACGGTATACGTTTATCCCAACACAGGTATAGATCTTTCGGATATAAGGCCGGGTAAGTTTATATCGGTTGTGGGGATAGTTGGTCAGTATTCAACCACACCCCCATACAACACGGGATACCAGCTCATACCGAGGCAAAGGGAAGATTTGATAATACTGGGAGGGGATCTTTACTCGGACAACCTTGAGGTTAAGATAAAGAAAAATATTTTCCTTCCTTCAAAGGGGGAAACAGCTGTGATAGAGGTTAAGGGTCCGGAAGGGTTTTACGAGGTGAAGATCTACGATAATATGGGTAGGCTTGTTAGGATAATATCCCAAGGGAACAGGGCGGGGGGTTTCTTCCAGTGGGATGGAAAGAACCAGAATGGGAACGTTATGCCTCCCGGAGCATACGTCCTTTACGTAAGCGTGAGGAACGGGGATAAAGTATTAAGGAAGGTTAAGCCGATAATAATAGGGGCAAAATGAGGATAGGGGTATTTTCCGACACGCATTTGGGAAATACAACTTACAAAAACCAGAATGTGCCGGATAACGCGAAAGATTACGGGAGGAAGGAGGATTACAGGGAGAGCTTTGAGGAAGCCATAAATTTGTTCTTGGAAATAAAACCGGATTTTGTTTTCCATCTTGGGGATATCTTGGAAGCCAAAGCGGATGGGGAGATTTACAACGAGAGCATAAAGGTTGCGGTGGATGGTATAAGGAAACTCTTACGGGCGGGGATAAAGGTGATTTTGGTGGAGGGGAATCACGATTTTGTAAAATCTCACGACGAGGAGAATAGGGTATTCTCCATAATTGAAAGGGTTTTTGAGGATCACCTTGACAGGGAACTCTTCGTGGCAAGGGCGGGGAAGATCAAGGTGGTGGATGTTTTTGGAATACCAGCGGTGGCAATTGGGTACACCGATGAGGCGGATCCGAGTATAGTTAAAGCTAAGGTTTTTCAGGCGGAGAAGGAAATAAACGGTCAGAAGGCTATGATTCTCCTACATCAAAGTGTAGGAGAGGATATACCATACCGCTCCCTAAGTTACGACGACGTACCAAAAAACTTCAGGATCATATTCAACGGGCATATACACAAGCCAATAATAAAGTATCTAAGTGATAACAGGCTTTTTTTAAACGTAGGATCCACGGAGTACGAAAACGTGGCGGAGGCGGTGGATTACAGGGAGGTTTTGAATTACGAAGGGGAAAGTCTATTAAGGTTCATCCTCAAGGGTATTTACGTCCTTGAGGGGAGGGGGATATATAAACCGAAGGTTGAAATAACCGATGGGAATATACCCAAGCATCACTTAGAGGATAGGAATTTTATACCCTTAAGAAAATGTAGGCCCTTTATAAAGTTTGACTGCTCGGATTGGGTAACCTTTGAGGAAGTTTTAAAGAAGATAGCGGATCACAACATAAAGCCACCATATGTAAGGGTTGAATTGGGAGGGGGGATTAGGGTTGAGGATGTGGAAAGGAGGTTAAATAATCTCATGGAGAAGGGTTATATTCACAGATATATTTTGAAATGGAAGCAGGTGGAGGTTTATGAGGGGGGAAAGGTTAGGAGGGGTGGGGAAATTCCTTCATTCGAGGAGCTTGAAGAGGTAAGACCTTATGCGCACATAATAAGGATGTTGAGGGGGAAGGATGTTGAGGAGATGAGGGAGGAGATCAGCCGTATAATATTTTCTTCGGGGCGGTAGCTCAGCTGGGAGAGCGCCTGAATGGCATTCAGGAGGTCGGGGGTTCGAGTCCCCTCCGCTCCACTTTGGGGATCATTAAAGAGATAATCCTCAAGTTCAAACATTTATTCTTATTCAAAGCCTTCTTCTCATTCTTAATCTTACCTGCTTTAGCATTTTTGCAACCCATTTTCAGTAAATATTTTTTTGATTACGGAATTATGTCAGGAAATTTTAAGAATTTTATAATCCTCACCCTATTAATAATCATAGTTCATATTGTGTTTTTTATATTGGAATACATAAATCAGATCTTTGATGCGTACTTAAAGAACAAAATTAGGGAATATGTGGTGGAAGAGTTTGCTTTAAAATTTTACGAGATACCCTACTTTGAAGTGATAAGGAAGGATAGGGGGTACTTTATAAGTAGGGTTTACGAGGAGCCAACATCAGCCATAATAGATAGCCTGGATATTTTCATAGACACCATTAGTATATTCCTAAATACGGTTTCCTTATTTATTGCTATGTTAATTCTTTCCCCTATAGCAACGATCATCGCCTTACCCCTCGTAGTAATCTCATACATACTTACTAAAATATTTCAACCTTCCATACAAGACCTTACACACAAGCAATTGGAATACCAAGCCTTATTAAGGGATCGTATAGGGAATTTTATATCTTCCTACGTTTTCGTGAATACAAACAAAATTCGTGATATAGTTAAAGATCACCTATCGAGGATATTAAGGGAATTTTTAAATACAAACTTTAGATTAACAAAGATGCAAGCTAATCTCTCATATATTTCCATAAGTTTTTCCCTAATAGTTCAAGTTGCCTTTTTTATAATAAACGGATACCTTGTGTTTATAAGGAAAATTACGGTTGGTGATTTTCTTGGTTTTTCTAGGGCTTTTTATCCCTTCCAAGAAAACGTAAAGGCGATATTTGAATATATTCCCAAGATCATTTCAAGCATTTCCTCACTTAAGAGGATAGAGGAATTTAGAAAACAAAGGGGTGAAGCAAGGAATATTGAATTTTCGGATGGTGATATAGAAATAGTGGATATAGAATACTCATACGATGGTCATAAGGTGTTTGATGGGTTTTCGTTAAAAATAAGGGAAGGGGAAAGGGTTTTGATTTTTGGACCGAACGGGTGTGGAAAAACCACATTACTTTATATTATTTCCGGACTTTTGCAACCACAAAAGGGTAAGGTGAAAACAAAGGAGAATATTTCAATCTCCACCATAGGCCTTTTAGACATACCTATAAAGGAATACCTTGAAGTAAAGGTGTTTCAAAGGGAAAAACTTGAGAAGTTTTTAAAAGAATTGAATTTGGATTTAAACAAGAAACCATCCGAGCTATCTACGGGGCAATTGAAGAAGCTTTCCGTAGCCTTGGCACTATCAAAACCTTCATCCTTATACTTGTTGGATGAACCCTTGGAGAGCGTGGATTTGGAAGATAAAAGGAAACTCATGGAAATAATATTAAACGAGACAAAACAAAAAACTTTAATTTTGACAACCCACGACTTAATTATAAAGGAATATTTGGATCATTTTGATAATGTTGTGGAAATAAAAAAGGAGGTGGAGATATGATAAGTTTGCTTATTTCCATAACATTAAAAGGGAAGGTGCTTGACGAGGAGACCTCCCAGCCTATGGGATATACCGCGATAACCCTATACAAGGATACAACGATCGTGGCGGGAACCTACGCGGACGATAAGGGTGTATTCATACTAAAGGACCTAAAGCCGGGTGAATATATCCTAAACGCGCACTTCATAGGGTACGAGAAGAAGAGGATAAAGATAACCTTAAATAGGGATACAAGCATAACCATAGTCTTAAAGCCCTCCGCAATAGAGTTAAAGGAGCAGGAGGTTACCGCCCGCCCACCTAAGGTAAGGTACGAGGTGGATAGGAAGATCGTATCACCTTCGGAGGATATACTATCAAGGGGTGGAAGCGCGGCTGATGCTCTGAGGAACGTCCCAGGGGTCTCGGTAAGCCCGGATGGAACGGTAAAGGTCAAAAACAGCGATAAATATATCCTGTTTGTGGATGGAAGACCAACTAACTTAACTTTAAAGGATATACCCGCATCTCAGGTTGAATATATCGAGGTGATAACTAATCCATCTGCCGAGTTTGATGCGGAAGGAAACGCCATAATAAACGTCGTGTTAAAGAAACAGAGGGAAACGGGATACAGCTTTAACGTCCAGCTTAACACGGATACGTATGGTGCCGTCAATGCGAATACATTTTTCGGTTTGAATACTGGGAAATTTATAACTTACCTTAGGTTGAACGGTGGTAGAAACATCCGAAAGGTATATTTTGAAGGGAAAAAGATCTTCCAGAAGGATACGCTATATGAAACCGGGACGAGCAATATTCCAAGTTTATCCCTTAATCCATCTTTTGGGATATCCTACGGGGCTTTCAACTTTGAGGTTGGAGGGAGAGGGCTATCATCCGCTTCTAATAACATTTATACTCACAAAATTTCTGGTACCGAATATAAGAGATATAGCCTTTATCAATCGGGAAGTACAAGTTTCTATGTAACATCCGATTACACGTATAAGGTTATTAGGGTTTTGGGATATTACTCAAGGGGTATAAGGGATGTGGCTCAAATCTTGGATTCTTCCTCAAACGGTGGTATTGAAACTACGAGTGAAAAACCCTGGGAGAGGTTCTACGGGCAAGTAGACGCAAAAATAGGAAAATTCTCGCTTGGATATAAGGGAAGCGTGAATAACTATTTTGTTAATTTTAAATTTGATACGATCTCAAATCCGAAATTCCCATACCTTCAAAGTTATGGATTAACCACAAGGCGCATCGTTAACGCGGGTTATTTAGAGTTTTCATCTTCCTATAACAACTTGGAATACAAGCTAGGCTTAAGGGCGGAAAATACTCAAATATGGGCTGATACGATAAAGAGAAATTACACCAACATCTTCCCATCCATAAACTTATTATATTCCTTCTCAACTCATAAGGTATATCTTGGTTATAGGAACGGAATATGGAGGCCCAGCGATTACCGACTCTTGCCTCTATATTACTATCAAACCTTTGATGAGATAGAGAAGGGAAACCCCAAGCTTTTGCCTGAATACTCAAACAGCGCCACTTTGGGGTTAAACCTAAACTTTAGCAAGATCTCCTTAAATCCCGAAATATACTACACGAGAAGTTGGAATATACATGATGTAAGGGAACAGGCTTTTGACACTTTTAACGTCAGTCTGAAGGAGTATATAAATGTAGATAGGGGTAGAAGTTTTGGGCTCTCCTTCAATATAAACTATTCCCCCATTGAGATATTAAACTTAGACATAACCCCAAATGTTTATTATTATTCTTATTATTCTTACGAGAAAGTTTCACTTACAACCTACGAGATAAGCGCATCCCTACAGGCCTTCCTCCTATTCTTCGCCCTTCAAGGAAGCCTTTACTATGTCCCTCGATATGATTACTATTGGGGTAAAACGGGAGAACAGATATTTTTACAGCTTGCCCTTATGACCCAGATAAATAACTTCTCGTTCTTCTTGCTCTTTAACGATCCTTTCAATATTTACAAGTTTGACATAGAGGTAAATCAAGGAAATTATCAAGCTTATAAGTTCAACAGGATCCCCTATCCCCACATAACATTTCAATTAAACTATACCTTCACGAAGAAGTTTAAGAAACCCAAGAGGGAGGAAAATTATGATGTGGAGAATACGGGTACGAAGTTCTTAAAGTGATTAAATAAGATCCCCCTTATCAACATCAACCACAATGTTCCTTATTTTAACTTTCGCCTTGTTTCCCTTTATTTCCAAAAGCGTCCCCTTCACACCCAAACTTTTAACGAAGTACTCCTTTCCCACCTCAAGCTCCCTTTCCCCTTTTAAAATCCCTTCCAATTCTTCCACCTTCTCCCCTTTCCTCACCCGGGAAATTGCGGAAAGCAGTTTCCTCCTCATTTCCTCAATTTCCGCCCTCTCCCTTTCAATTTTCTTCAAACCCTCCTCGTACCTTTCCCTTAAGGACACAAGGTAAGATGGTATATTCCTGTAAATTTCCTCAGCATAAGAGACAATATCCTCCGTTAAACCCACCGCTCTTGCGGTCTGTATTCCCCTACTTTCCCCCACCTTGCCCATTACTACCCTGAAGTTTTCCAAAGTTGCAATGTTAAAGAAGTCGGAATTTAAGGCAAGGATCTTTAAGCTTGGGAAATGTGTGCTTATTACCGAGTAAACCGCCCTTTCGGATAAATACTTACATATGGAATATGCTAAGGCGGAAGCCTCATCTGGATCCGTTGAAGAGAATATCTCATCAAATATTACAAAATCGTATGGTTTTACACTTTCAAGGATCCCCTTAATTCCCTTAAGTTCCCCAACAAAGTGGGAAATCCCCTCCTCCGGTGCCCCCTCTTGGGAGAAACCCATAGGGAAAACCTCCACCCCGTATGGTATAACTGTCTTCTTTGCGGGAACAGGTATCCCCATACCCGCCATAAGGACCGCAAAGGCTATGGTTCTTAAGGTAATCGTTTTCCCACCCGCGTTCGGTCCCGTTATCAAAAGGGCGAATTTATCCAATTTTATTGAGATGGGAACAACTTTTTGCCTTATCTTTGAATATAATAAGGGTTCCCTACCCTCAAGAATTTCAAACCTCCCATCTTTTGAAAACTCCGGTATCGTGCAATCAAAGTCCAGATAAAATTTTGCCCTCGCATAAATGCCGTCTATTAACCCTATCCCCTCATGGAGCTTAATGATACCCTCCTTCAACCTTATAAAGTTTCCTATCAAATTCCCTAATATTCTTCTCTCTTCTTCCCTTATCCTGTCGTCAAGCTGTATCAGCCTATTTTGAATGGGGACAACCTCGTAAGGTTCCACGAATATGGTCTCGGTTGTGTAAGAATATCCATGTATAACCCCATCAAAACTAAAGTTTGATATAACCGGAAGGGTTAGCCTACCGTTCTTTATTACGGGTTGCCCCTCCCTAAGCTTCTCCCTATTTTTCAGGATAATTTCGGAGTAAGCCTTTAAAAGCTGTTCCCTAACTTCGTTCCTCCTCTCGTAAAGCTCCTTGAGGAGGGGATTTTTAACCGTCCTTATCTGCCCATCCCTTGATATGTTATCCTTTATCTGCTTGGAAAAGGATAAAAGCTCCCTTGTGATGGGTAAATACGATGCCAAATTTGCGGAATGTAAGCTTTCCCTGAACCTTGAAGTCTTTTCTATAAACTCCGCAATCGTGTATAGGTTCTCCCCGGTTAATACCCCGAATTTACCAAAATAATCAAATATCTCGTCCATGCTTGGAATGTTGGGCAAACTTAGGGATCTCCCCTCCGAATACTCCCTCAAGACCTCGGATATAAGCTTAAAATCCCTAATTGCCCTTTCGTAATCTGTCCTTAGGGATAATATAGCCTTTTCCCCCGAGGAGGTTGAGGCGTATTTTACCAAAAGCCCCTTTATTTCTTTAACGAACCTTTCCCTATCCCCCATAATTGAACTTTAAGCTTCTTGCGTGCTCCAACAAAATTTCAAATTTCAAACTTTTCTTTGTAGCATAATCGGAGACGAACTTCTCGATATCCATAAACCAGTGGGCGATGGAATTCCCTAAATGTGGTAAAATCTCATCCTCAAGTTCCTCCCTCACCACCCAAACCGCGATCTTAGTTTCTCCCTTCGTAAGATTATATACGAAACTATATTCCCCAAAATCCCCCCTCAAAGCCCTATCCCCGTATATCAATAAGGCATCCGCATCAAATATATCCGTAAAAACCCTAATTTTAAAAGCCTTGCCCTTTAAAAGTTGATCCAAAGTATCCTCAACACAGTGTAAAACCTGCTCGTACCCCTGAATTATTCCAAGAGTGAGACTTTCAAGCTCCCTTATCTCCTTTTTTGAGACTAAAACAAGACTCTTTGAACTTTCGTTTAAAATTACGCCCAAGTTTGTGATTTTATAACCCGAAGGTAAAAAGTTTATTGAGGGAAAGATATAAGGGGTTGCGTCAAGCTTCCCCGCCCTAAGGAGGGGATCAATCTGGGAAAAAGAGAGGTAAATCTTTTTCCAAGTTTTTGGGATTTTCAAAATGAAAGGGTAAAAATCAAACTCCCTTATTACCCCCAGGTTCATTAAAAGTTGTAGGTGCTTACGAGGAAGAGGGAGACCCTTGCAAGGGGCTTTCTATCAAGGAGGGCACCCGCGGAAAATCCAAGATAAATGACCTCCGTCCAATCAAACCTTATATTCCCATCAACAAATGGTTTTGTTGTATCTCCATCCCTGTAAAGGCCAAAATCAAACGAGGGTTTAAAGGACCAATCCTCATTTATGCTATGTAAAAAGCCGAGTCTGAAGAATCCCCCCATCTTACCCGATATATCCGTCCATGGGACCTGATAGGTGGGGGATTGGGTGTAGGTTAGGTAGTTGGAAAACCCCATAAAGGGACTAAACTCCTCGTCAAACACTATACCCTGACCCAAAATTCTCTTGTAATCTTTGGATGTACCGAAGCCATGAAATCCAAACCTAAATTTACCCAACTTGAGCGCGGATGAAATATAAGTTCCGTAATTATAAAAATTGTCCAAAACACCCTCAAGTTTTAAATAAAAGATTGTGTGATCCATATCCAAGGCTGAGCCAAAATAGAGGTTTTTTGTGGTGTCTGCTGTACCGTAAGCCTGAAAGCCAAGAAAATTCCAATCAAAACCGAATCTTAAACCACCGAAAAAGTTATTTGGGGTATTTACCGCCAAAAGGTTAAACCAAACCTCCTTACCGTAAGAAACTTCAAAGAACGCATTTCCCCCAAGGTAGTCCCCCAATAGCATCCCGTTTCCCCAGAAGGGCGCACCTATACCGCCCCTTATATAGAGATACTTTACCGACGAGAGCTCAACGTAAGCTTCCTTTAATGTAGGGAAAAGGCTTGAAAAGGATATTATTGAGAACCTCCCGTAAAACCCTATATCAAATTGCATCTGTATCCCGAGTTCCCCCCTATAGTACTGCCTCTCCGATGCCCATAGCCCCAATATACCGTCTATGTTGTAAAACTTCGTCTTCTTTGCCTTAACCTCCTCCTCAACCTCTATTTGCGTCTGAGACAATATCAGACAAAGCATAACCGTATATTATACCCTTGTAATTTTCCAGAAAAGCCAAACCAGGAGGGCGAGCGCTGAGGAAAGCAAAAGGTTTATATTTAAAGCCATTTCCAAGCCAACGTATTTGGAAAGTATATCGTTCCAAGTTCCCATAGCGAGAACAACGAAAACAAAGGTTATAGCATTTGCCATATCCTTTAGGATCACCACCCTGCCCAAATATTCCGCGGTGGAGAGCTTTTGAAATAGGGTCTCAAGGGCGATAAAGCCCATGGATGTAAAGATCCCACCTACAAAGAACATGGGGAGGAGGATAAAGATGTTTGAGGTTAGGGAAATGGAAGCTAGGATGAAGCTTAAAATCGCAACCGAATTCCAAAGGAGCCCATATTCCCTACCCTTCAGTACCCTACCAGATATATACGAACCTACGAACATACCGAAACCGTAAATGCCACCCGCTATCCCCATCTGAGCGGTCCCAACATGCCCTATTTTCTGAAGCTTTACTATACCCAAAACGTACGTCACCGCCCCTATGAAAGATATCAAAGCACCCGCTATTAGAACCGAAAGGAGGATCCTCCTCCTTCTGACAAAGGAGATCCCCTCCCTTAAGGAGGAAATGTAGTTTATTTTTGCATCGGAGGAGGGCTCAATGTACTCCCCCTTACCCTTTATGAGCATTATTAGAAGGCCGGAAATTATGAAGGTCAATCCATCAAAGAAAAGCCCCACCTCCCATCCCTCCAAATTATATTTCTCCCAAAGGAACCTGTCGGAAATTATCCCACCCAAGAGGATACCCAAGCCCGTAGAGATCCTTCCCCAGAAGTTTAGCATACTGTTTAGAA
>Ga0079995_1056850_pt1 | contig 131475 bp, 125 predicted proteins | sample FaiFalFF_MnMetaG_2_FD_69198 | JGI IMG/M metagenome (GOLD analysis project Ga0079995, IMG submission 69198) | Freshwater microbial communities from Yellowstone National Park, Wyoming, USA - Fairy Falls C (FF_Mn_C) (SPADES assembly) (version 4) | ecosystem: Environmental > Aquatic > Freshwater >... | reverse complement strand
CCACCTGCGCCCCCAGCTCCGCCGCCCGGATGGCGGCCGCAAACCCCGCGGACCCGCCCCCCACGACGAGGAGGTCCACGGACTCACCTTCCTCGGAGGGCAACTCCTCGCCGTCTAGGACGATTTCTTCCTTCCGCGCCATCGCCGCCTCCGGATGCATTCGGATATTCGTATTCTTATTCTAGCGTCTCCCAGGCTCGTGTCAACTCACGCGCCAGGACCGCTCCTCGCCCGAGAAGAGAAAGGAGCCTGTGTGGTGCCCCGCTCACGACGGAGCTGCAGGCACGGGAGAGCCTGCGCCCGGTTCTCCGGAACCCTCCTGGTCGGTGCGTCCTCCGGGGCTTTCGGTCGGCGGCCGGGCCCGGACCGTCAGCGGGACTTGCGGCGCCGCCGCGCAGAACGGCGGTCGATGAGGGTGCAGCTGCGGATGCGGTCTGTGTGGTCCTCCACCATCTCCGCGGCCAGCTCCAAGATCCTCCGCACCCGGGGGTCTGTGACCCGGTAGTACACCCGTCGGCCCTCGCGTCGCGCGGTCACGTACCCACACCACCGGAGGCAGGCCAGGTGGCTGGACACCCGGCCCTGAGGAGAGCCGGTGAGCTTCACCAGCTCCGAGACGTTCTTCTCCCCGTCCAGCACCGCCCGCAGGATGGCCAAGCGCGTGGGATCGCCCAGGGCCCGGAAGAACTTGGCGGTGAGCACCTGGTCCGACAGGTTCGGCAGCACGAAGGGCGGTGTCATCAACTCTGCCCGCATTCCACACCTCCAGGACTCACACGTATTTTACGATCTACGGCTTCGTGCCCGCCCGTGGGTCACTGGCCTTCCCTGGCCAGGCGCGCCAGCCGCGCGCCGAGATCGTCCAGCAAGGCCTCCCGGGAAGCGGGAGGGATCTCGCCCCACGCAGGAAGGTGGCACCAGGGGCGCTCCCCTTGGGGTTCCTTGGCGGTCCCCACCACCACGGTGCGCTGCGGGGGGTGGCGGAACCCCTCCACCAGCACCACGTCCGGCACACGGCCTGGTACACCCCCGCAACAGAGCCCCACCGCCTGCTCCACGGTGCCCGCTTCCGGGGGGAAGGCCCGCAACGCCACCTCCCCGTCCCCCACCAGGACCACCGCCACCGCACCGGCTCGGGCGGCCCGGTCGCTGTCGGTGCCCTCCCGATCCAGCTGGAACCCGTGGGCGGCGTGCTTGACCACTCCCACCTGCAGGCCCGCCTCCCTGAGTCTCCGCACAAGCCCCTCCACCAGCGCGGTCTTGCCCGATCCCGAAACCCCCACCACGCCCACCACCAAGGGCGCCGGCCGAGCAGGGGGTACCGTGAGGGAGGTGCACGTCTCCGGGTGGTGCAAGAGCAGGGCCGGGACTTGCGAGCCGCTGCGCAGAAACGGGGTCCCCTCCCGCAACAGGAGCAACGCGTCTGCGCCAGCCACCGCGGCCAAAACAGACCCCGCCAGAGGCTGCGCCTGGATCCCCTGCTGGTCGGGAGACACCTTCGCCCACACCGCCCGCATCCGGTCCGTGGCGGCCAGTTCGCCGTGCAGGGTGACGGTCACCACGGGCCGCACCACCCACCTCCGTCCTCCTAACCGCAACAGCAGTGGGCGGACGAGGAGGTGGTAGGCCGCCAGGCAGGCCGAGGGACTCCCCGACAACCCCACAGCCCACCGCCGCCCCACCCGGCCGGCGAAGAAGGGGCCGCCCGGCTTCAGGTCCACCCGGCCCGCCACCCTCTCTGCCCCCAGGTCCAGCCACACCCGGGGCACGCGGTCGTAACGCCCCACGGAGACGCCCCCCGTGGTAACCACCACGTCGCAGGGCCCCGAGAGCGCCTGCTGGAACGCCGCGCGTTGAGCCTCCGGCCGGTCCGGAAGGGTCCCCCCGTAGGTGACCTCGCAGCCTGCCTTCTGGAGTTCCGCGGTCAGGACGAACGCGTTGGTGTTCAGCACCCGGCCCGCGCCGGGCTGCTCCGGCGGTTCCACGAGCTCGTCGCCGGTGCAGAACAGCACCACCCGCGGCTTCCGGTAGACCCGGATCCCCACCACGCCCCCCGCCACCAAGGCAGCCAAGGTCCCCGCCCTGACCACGTCTCCGGCCTCCAGGAGGACGGTCCCCTCGGACAGCTCCTCGTCGGGCTGGATCACGTGACGTTTGCGGGGTGGCGGTTCCGTCACCACGACCACCGCACCCTCCCGCCGTACCCGCTCCACGGGCAGCACCCTGTCCCCCCGCAGAGGCATGGCGGCTCCGGTGCTGATGACCCACGCCTCTCCCCTTCGCGGACCCGCAGCCGGAGGTTTGCCGACCCGGCATTCCCCCGTGACCAGCAGGCGCACGGGGCTGTCCGGACACGCCTCCTGGACGTCCGCGTCGTGGCACACGTATCCGTCCATGGCCGCCCGGGCAAAGCCCGGCGCCTGCCGGGCGGCGCGGACCTGCTCCGCGCTCACGCGGCCTTCGGCTTCCGCTGTCGCCACCCACTCCACCCCCAGGGGCTGGGCGCAGTCCAGCAGGGCCTGCAAGGCGTCTTCCACCCGCTCCGGCATCCCTCCCTAGCATGACGCAACTCCACACCCCTTGTCCTGGGGCCACCCCGCCACCGGCCCGGGCCACCCCGGGGCTTTTCACGGACAAGTGCTTCGGGCACCATGGAGCCGGCTTGCGGATCGCGGGCGTAGTCCTCGCCGGGGGGGAGAGTCTGCGCATGGGCGCCGACAAGGCCAGCCTGCCATTCGGGGACAGCACTCTGCTCCAGCGGGTGGTGCAGCGGCTCCGCGCCTGCTGCGACCCCGTGCTGGTGGTGACCCGCCCCCCGCATCGGTACGCGGTTCCGGGCGCGCGCGTGGTGGTGGACCGCTGGCCGGGCCTGGGTGCCTTGGCGGGCCTGGAGGCGGGGCTGCGCGCAGCCCCCACGGTTTACGCGGCGGTGGTGGCGTGCGACCTGCCCTTCCTCCGGCCCGAGCTGGTCCGGGGTCTCGCGCGGGAAGCTCAAGGCTGGGACGCCGCGGTGCCCACCACCGACAGGCCACACCCCCTCTGCGCCGTGTACCACCGGCGCGCCGCGGAGGGAGCGGAGCTCCTCCTGCGGTCCGGGGGCGGTTCCCTCCGGGACCTGCTCGCCCGACTGCGCGTCCGCTACGTCCCCGAGGAGGTGCTGCGCGGGTGGGACCCGGACCTGGCCAGCTTCCTCAACGTCAACACGCCGGAAGACTACGCCCGGGCCCTGGCCCTGCTGGCCGCGGAAGGGGGCGCTACGGAACTGCCCGGGGGCCCTCTGCCCTGACCTTCTGGGGTTGCGGGGTGCAGACCACCGCAAAAGGTCGCCCGCGATTTTCGCAGCCCCGGTTCTCCCTTCCGGGACAGGCCCCTGGTCAGTACGCCCGGGCGAAGTACACGCGGGCGGCCGCGGCCTTCCCGCACACCAAGCACGGGCCGTTGGCGGCTTCCTCGGGGATCACCCGAGGAGAGCCGCCTGTGTCCTCCCGCAGCCGGTCCTCACAGGAGGCCTCCCCGCACCACAGCACGCCCACGAAGCCGCGGCGCTGCCGGATGAGTTCCACCGCCTCCCCGTAGTCCCGGGCGTGCACGGTGTGGTCGCGCAAGTACGCGCGGGCCCGCTCCAACATCCGGGCCTGGATGGCCTCCAGCTCCGCCCCCACCCGGTCCACCACCCCTTCCAGGGGTACGGGCAGCCGGGCACCCTCCGCGTCTCTGGGGACGAGAACCGCCTGGCCCTGCTGGAGATCCCGAGGCCCCAGTTCCACCCGCAGGGGTACTCCCCGCATCTCCCAGTCGTTGAACTTCCAGCCGGGGGTGTACTCCTCCCGCTCGTCCAGCCGCACCCGGAAGCGCTCTCCCAGCTGCGCGGCCAGTTGCCTGGCCCGCTCCAGTACCGCCGGCTCCCGTTCTCCCCGCACGGGGATCACCACGACCTGGACGGGTGCCACCCGGGGCGGGAGGAACAGGCCACGGTCGTCTCCGTGGGCCATCACCAGGGCCCCCACCAAGCGGGTGGTGACCGCCCACGAGGTGGTCCACACGTACTTCTCCGTGTTGTCCCGGTCCAGGAACTTCACCTCGAAGGCGCGGGCGAAGTTCTGGCCGAGGAAGTGCGAGGTCCCCGCCTGGATGGCCTGGCCGTCGGGCATGAGGGCCTCCAGGGTGTACGTCCAGTCCGCCCCCGCGAACTTCTCGCTGTCCGGCTTGCGGCCCACCAGCACGGGCATGGCCAGCTGCTCCTCCAGCAGGCGTCGGTAGATGTCCAGGATGAGCCGGCACTCCGCGTCCGCCTCCTCCGCCGTCCGGTGCGCGGTGTGGCCCTCGTGCCAGAAGAACTCCGTGGTCCGGAGGAAGGGCCGCGTGGCCCTCTCCCACCGCACCACGCTGCACCACTGCAGGATCAGCACCGGCAGGTCCCGGTAGGATCGGATCCACCGGGCGTACATGGGCATGATGATGGCCTCCGAGGTGGGCCGCACCGCGAGGCGCTCTGCCAGCTCCTCGTCCCCCCCGTGGGTGACCCAGGCCACCTGGGGGGCGAACCCTTGGACGTGCTCGGCTTCACGGCGCAGCAGGGACTCGGGCACGAACAGGGGGAAGGCCGCGGTCTGGTGCCCGGTGCGGCGGAACTCCCCGTCCAGCCACCGCTGGATGGCCTCCCACACCGCCCACCCGTACGGCCGGATGACCATGCAGCCGCGGACCGGGGAGTAGTCCACCATCTCCGCCTTCAGGAGCACCGTGGTGTACCAGTCGGACAGGTTCTCCTGCTTGCGGGGAATCTCCCGCACCCACGCCTTGCCTTCCATGTTCCCTCCGGACGGCCTGTGCCTCTGGGGGCAGGGCCGGCGCCCCGTCCGGCCGACTCGCCCGCATTCTACGACACGGCCCTGGGGGACACAACGCGGCGGGAAAGACCGGACCGGGTGGCGAAGGGATTGCGGGAGCGTCCGCGAAGGAGGTGGCCATGGTCGGGTACCTTTTTCACCCCCCTGTGACGGACTTCCCCATCGCCCTGTGGATCACCGCTTTGCTGTTCGACGTGCTGTACTGGCGCCGGCCCACGGAGCTGTACCGTTCCATGGGGACGTGGTTGGTGGCCCTGGGGCTGGCCGCCGCGCCGGTGGCGGTGGCCACGGCCTTCTACGACCTCGTCCGGCTCCAGCGGGAGGGGGTGGGGAGCGCCTTCCTCGCCCGCCACACCGCCCACAGCCTCCTCGCCTACGGGACCACCGCCCTGTACGCGGTGAACTTCGTCTTGCGCGTGCGGGCACCCCGGGCCCGGGGCTGGGTCCTCGCCCTGTCCGTGGTGGGTGCCGCGCTCCTCGTCCTGGTAGGCTACCTGGGCAACCAGGTGCGGCAGGTGATGTGAGCCGCACCCGGTACCGGCTGGAGGGGACGGCGGCTTCAAGCCCCAGGAGCCTGTCGCGGGGGAGCGCCGGGCCGGCGTGGCCGAGGCCGTGGCGCCTCCGTGGCGGACCGCCAGCCCAGCTGCCGGAGGAGTTTGTCCTCGTCCGCGAACCCGTGGTTGAAGGCCACCACCCGCCCGTCGGGTCCCACCACCACCGTGGAGGGGACGGTGAAAATCCCGAAGCGCCGCGCCACGTCAGGGGCGCGCTCCACGTCCACCACCTCCACCCGCACGCCGGGCCCCGCCCGCTGCCGCAACCGCCCCAGGGCCGGAAGCTGCTCGCTGTGGCACGGCCCACACAGCTGGTGGGTGAAGGCGATCACCGCGGGCCCCCCTGTCACCCGCAGACGTGCGCGCAGCCTCCGCTCCCGCTGCCACACCCACGCCGCCGCGGCCAGCACGGCCACGACCACCGCCAGGAGAGCCACCAGTCGGTCCATCACCTCACCCTAGCTTCCGTGCGCGGGACCGCGACGGATCAGCCCCAGGCGGGACAGCTGGTAGAAGGCGAAGCAGCCCGCGCAGAAGCCGAAGAACAGGTTCACCGCCGCCAGGACCACCACCAGCCACGCCAGCACCCAGCCCAGGACGGTGTAACCTCCCCAGAGGCTCAAGCTGGCCAGCAGGAGCACCGTCCCTCCCAGACCCTGGGCGAAGCGGTGCGGGGCGGGGTCCTCGGCCCGCTCGTCCGGCCGCACCCACCGCCCCTTCAGCCCGCGGTGGTAGAGCTGTTGGAACAGGGCCCAGCGCGGGTCCGCGGTACCCGCCAGGAGCACCACGGCCAGCAGGGCTACCAGCCAGGGCCAGTCCAGCAGGAACGCCAGCACGGTGAAGGTCACGATCCCGACCTGGTTGGTCCGCAGGGCGTTGCGGTCCACTCGCGACATCCTCCTCACCCCCTCAGCCTTGGGGCTCCCCGGGGGAGGACCGCTCGACGGGGACTCCCACGAGGCTACCCCACTCCGTCCAGCTGCCGTCGTAGTTCTTCACCTTCGGGTAGCCCAACAGGTACTTCAGGGTGAACCACGTGAGGCTGCTGCGCTCCCCGATCCGGCAGTAGGCGATCACCTCCTTGTCCGGGGTGACCCCCTGGGACTCGTACAGCTGGCGCAGCTCCTCCGCGGGCTTGAAGGTCCCGTCCTCCCGCACGTTCAGGGTCCACGGGATGTTGCGGGCACCGGGGATGTGGCCCGCCCGCTGCGCACCCTCCTGGGGGTACGCGGGCGGGGCCAGCAGCTCGCCGCTGTACTCCTGGGGCGAGCGGACGTCCACCAGGGCCAGCTTCGCGTCCTGCAGCCGCTGCAGCACCTCGTCCCGGAAGGCCCGCAGGGCGGGGTCGGGGTCCTTCGCCCGGAACGTGGTGGGCGGGTACTGGGGCACCTCGGTGGTGAGCGGCCGGCCCTCCGCCACCCACTTCTGCCGGCCGCCGTTCAGGATCTTCAGGTTCTCCACTCCGTAGTAGCTCAACAGCCAGAAGGTGTACGTGGCGAACCAGTTGTTCTTGTCGCCGTACAGCACGATGGTGTGCTCGTTCCCGATCCCCCGGGAGCCCAGGATCTCTTCCAGCTGCTCCCGCGAGACCCAGTCCCGGCGGACCGGGTCCTGCAGGTCCGTCTTCCACCGGAGGTGGATCGCTCCTGGGATGTGCCCCTGGGCGTACAGCTCCGGGTCCTCGTTGGACTCCACGATGCGGAGCTTGGGGTCATTCAGGTGCTGCTGGAGCCACTCCGTCTCCACCAACACGTCGGGCCGCGCGTACGAAGCCATGGCAAACCTCCTGTCGTGTGGTTTCAGCGGAGGCCGTGCGCGCGCACGGGCACACCACCTCCGCGTGGCGTGTCAAGCGGAGACAGGGTAGGCTTCGCGGGCTTTTTATTTAGGAGAGGCGCAGCGAAGGCAGACCCTGCCTCCGCCACGGACAGATACAGCTGCGCGGTGCGTACCGAAGACCCCTCATGCTGCGTCCTTTCTACCACCCCCGAAGCCCCTCGTCAAGGAAACGCGGCACGCCGTTGCGGGCTTACGGGGCGCCTGTGCCGCCTCCCCCGGTGCTCCAGAAAAGCTCCGGCAACGTGGGCCAGGGCCGTCTACCGGGCGCCACCGGCCACCAGGGCCAGAAGTCCCAGACACACCGTGGCGCCCCCCACGAGACCCCGCAGCCGCACCGCATCCAGTCCCCGGACGGCCCGGGTGCCGAGGGGCGCAGCCAGCACCGCCCCGCAGGTGACGGCCAACACCAACTCCCACCGCCAGGCTCCGGAAAACCACCAGGCGTAACTGGCCACCGCGGCCAGGGACACCACTGCCTCCGCCAGGTTGGTGATGGCCACCGCGGCCCTGGGGTCTAGGCCCGCCACGATCTGTCCCCCTGCAATCAGGGGCCCGTAGCCTCCTCCCGTGAGTCCCTTGTTGACGGAAGCCAAAGCGCCCACGGTCACGAGGCGGCGCCACGAGAAGCCCGAAGCGGTCCGGCCCGTCAGCAGCCACAACCCCAGGGCCACGATCATCAAGGCCATGTACGCGCGAACCGGCCCCTCCCCCAACCCACGCACCACCCACGGTCCCAAGAACCCTCCCAGCAGGCCCGCGGCCACCAGCACCGCGGTCACCTTCCCGTGTTCGGAGTCGCGGCGGAAGGACGCGTTGCCGTAGGCGTGGTGGAAACGCGCTCCCACGAGCCCCGCCACCACCTGCGAAACCAACAGGGCGGGGACCACCTCGGGGAGCCGGTAGCCCGCCACCAGCAACACGGGACCCAGGACGGTCCCGTAGCCCATGCCCAGGGCCGTGTCCAGGAATCCCGCGGCGAAGGCCAAGCCCACCAGCAGGAGCAGCACCCGGGTTCCTCCTTCACAGGACCCCCTCCGCCTCGCAAAGCTCCACCACCCTCCCCACCACCAAGGTGGCGGGAGGCTGGATCCCGGCCTCCTCTACCCGGTCCGCGATGGTGCGCAGGCTGGCCCGGACCACCCGCTGGTCCGGCAAGGTTCCCCGGGCGATCATGGCCGCGGGGAGATTCGGGTCTGCTCCAGCCTCCAGCAGCTCCGCCACCACCCGCGGAAGCCGGCGCAGGCCCATGAGGACCACCACGGTGGGCATGCGGGCCACGGCCCGCCAGTCCGGCCCCGGAGAGCCGTCGCAGGGGTGGCCCGTGACCACCGCGAAGGCCGAGGCGCAGGCCCGGTGGGTTACCGGGATCCCCGCAGCCGCGGGCACCGCCACCGCCGCGGTCACCCCCGGGATCACCTCGTAGGGAACGCCCGCCCGCCGCAGGGCCTGCACCTCCTCGCCTCCCCGGCCGAACACGAAGGGGTCTCCACCCTTCAGGCGCACCACGCACAGGCCCGCCCGGGCCCGCTCGATCAGCAGCCGGTGGATCTCCTCCTGTGGGAGGCTGTGTCCCTGAGGTTGCTTGCCCACGAAGAGGCGCTCGGCGTGGCGCGGGGCTTCGTCCACCAGGAGCGGGTGGACCAGGCGGTCGTACACCACCACCTCCGCAGACCGCAGCACCCGCAGGCCGCGTACCGTGATCAGCTCCGGGTCGCCCGGGCCGGCCCCCACCAGGTACACCTTGCCCCTCATCCCCATCCGTCCAGGACCTCCCGGAGCCGGACCCGAGCCGCTCCCACGTCCCCCTGCCGCAACAGGTCGAGGATCTCGGAGTCCACGATGCGGTACCACAGGGCCGCCCGCTCGGCGAGGGAAGGGACGCGCCGGGCCACCTCCTCCCGCACTTCCCCCACGAGTTCCAGAAACTCCCCGTACTCCGGCCCCAGTTGCTCCGCGAACCGGTCCCGCAGCCGTACCGCGAGGGCAGGAGCCTTCCCCGACGTGCACACCGCCACCACCAGGTCCCCCTGCCGGTGCACCGCGGGCGCGATGAAACTGCAGTGCCGGGGGTCGTCCACCGCGTTCAGCCAGACCCGGCGCTGTTGCGCCTCCTCCCACACCGCCTCGTTCACCGACCGGTCCTCCGAGGCCGAGATCACCAGCCACGCCCCCTCCAAGTCTCCCCGTCGGTAGGGCCGGGGCACCCACCGCAGCCGGCCTTCCGTCGCCCAGTGACGCAGCGTCTCCGTGACCTGGGAGCTCACCACTACCACGTCCGCCCCGCACTCCAGCAGCGCGGCCACCTTCGCCTGGGCCGCCGCCCCGCCGCCCACCACCACACACCGGCGTCCCCGCAGGTCTACGAAGAGCGGGTAGTACCCTCCACCGCCGCGTGGCACGGCTTCACCCACTCCTGGCCTCCGCGTACGCCCGCAGGGCTTCCACCAAGGGCCCCATCTTCGGGTGGTCGGGGAGGACCGCCACCTTCACCCCGTACGACTCCAGGGTCTGTCGGCTGGTGGGTCCCACCGCGGCCACCACCACGCGGCCGCCCAGGGCCGCCCGCAGGGGTGCGAGGACGCCTTCCTGCTCGGCCACCGCGAACAGGTGGACCACCTGGGGCCGGCTGGTCACCACCAGGGCGTCCGCCTGGCCCGCGGCCAGGGCTCGGATCGCTCGGCGCAGGGGCACGGTGTCCTCCGGCAGCCCCCACCGGTAGGGCAGGACGTCCACCACCGCCGCCCCGCGCCGCAGCAGGTAGTCCCGCAGAGCGCGGTTGGGCTCCCCGTAGTGTTGCACCAACACCTTTCTGCCTGCCAGCTCCGCCGCATCCAGGGCGCGACACAGCTCCGCGGTGGTGTAGGGGCTCGCCGCGGACAGCCGGGGACGCACCCCCCACCGGGCCAGCACCGCCACGGGCTTGGGCCCCCGCACCGCCACCGCCACCGTCCGCAGGGCCTGCACGAAGGCTTCGCCCCTGCCCAGGGCCTGCGCGGCCTCGTACAGTCGCTGGGCCCCTACACCCGTGAGGAAGACCGCCCAGTGCACCTCTCCCGCGCAAAGCTGGCCAAGCGGCTCCGCCAGCTCCTCCGGCCGGGTCGGGATCTCCGCCACCGCGGGCGCGCAAACCGGCTCCCACCCGGCCCTCCGCACCAGTTCCGCCAGGGCTTCGGGCCAACGGGATTCCAGCAGCACCACGCGCCAGGTCACGCGACCTCCTCGAGTTCGGGGAGAAACCCTCGCCGTGCCAGCAGCCGGAGCACCCGGTCCGCGCTTTGCTCCGGAGCCTCCCGGTCCGTGTCCACCACCAGGTCCGGGGCTTCGGGCTCCTCGTACGGGTCGCTCACGCCCGTGAAGTTGGGCACCTCGCCCCGGAGGGCGCGGGCGTATAGCCCTTTGGGGTCCCGGCTCACCAGCACCTCCAGGGGGCAGCGGACGTACACCTCGAGGAACTCACCGGCCAGGTGCCGTGCCTGCGCCCGGGCCTCCCGGTAAGGAGAGATGAGGGCCACCAACGCCACCACCCCGTGCCGGACCAGTAGCCCCGCCACGTACGCCACCCGCCGGACGTTCTCCATGCGGTCCTCCCGGGAGAAGCCCAACCCGCGGGAGAAGTGCTGCCGCACCGCGTCCCCGTCCAGCACCTCCACGGCCCGACCCATCGCCCTCAGCTGGGCGGCCACCAGCTCCGCCAGGGTGCTCTTGCCCGCGCCGGAAAGCCCGGTGAACCACACGCACACGCCCCGCGGAGGCGAGCTCGCCTCCGTGGACACGCTCTCCACCTCCACCCCGTCCGCCCGCGCGGACAACGTCACCACCACCCCCTCCGCGCGCAGGGCCACGGTGTAGTCCCCCAGGGTCCGCGCCCCCACCCGCACCTCCTCCAGCCGCCGGCCCCGGAGGGCGCGCAGCGCCCGGTTGGTGGCTTCCAGCCTGTCGCGGAGCTGCTGCCCACGGGGAGTCCGCCACAGCACGTCCGTGAGCAGCCTCTCCCCCTCCGCCCGGTACTTCCGCCGCGCCCGGCCGGTCTGCAGGGACAGGGCCACCGCAGCTTCCACCACGTCCACCAGGTCCGCGGGCACCGTGCCCCCGCGCACCAGCTGGGCCGCCCGGACGGCCCGGGGACGCTCTGCCTCCGGGAGGGCCTGGGCCAGGGCCAGCACCTCCTCCGCCACCAGTTCCGCGGACTCAAAGTCCAGCTGCCAGTCCCTCTCCGCCGAGTCCGTCACCGCCGAGCCTCCTCCATGGCGTGGGCCTCCCCCAAGATGGCGTGAGCCTCGTGCTCGAACCCGCCCGTCTCGATGGGGCAGTGGATGCCGCACTCCTTCGGGGCTCCTACCTCCCACCACCACCGGCCCGCGCGGTCGTCCTCCCCGGGCTGGATGGGCCGGGTGCACGGGTCGCAGCCGATGCTGGTGTACCCGTGGGCGTAGAGGGGGTGCACGGGGACGTGGTGGGTCCGCAGGTACTCCCAGACCTCCTCCTTGGTCCAGTCCGCGAGGGGGTTGACCTTCACCATGCCGTCGTGGTCGTGGTCCAGCTCGACCTTGCGGATGTTGGCCCGGGAGGCCCACTGCTCTCGTCGGAGCCCGGTGATCCACGCGTCCAGCTTCTCCAGGCCCCGCACCAGGGGGCGGACCTTGCGCACCTGGCAGCACAACAGCCGGAGGGGCACGGACCGGTAGAACAGGTTCACCCCGTGGCGGCGCACCATGGCTTCTACCTCTCGGTGGTCCGGGAACAAGACCTCGAACCGCGCCTGTGGGTAGTGCTCCCGCACCTGGTCCAGGAAGGCGTAGGTGGCCTGCGGCAAGCGACCGGTGTCCACCGTGAGGACCCGCACGTCCGGCCGCAGGCGGGTGGCCATGTCCAGGATGGCCATCCCTTCCGCCTGGAGAGCCGTGACCACCGCCACCCGGTCTCCGAAGGTCTCCAGGGCCCAGGCGATCACCTCCTGGGGCTCCCGGTCGTCCAGCTCTACCGCGATCTCGCCGATCTGCAGGTCGTCGAAGGCTACAGTCCGCCCCATGGCCTCCTCCTCACCGGGCGCCCCCGGAGAGGGCGGGCAGGATGGTCAACTCCTCTCCGGGCTGCAGAGGGGCGTCCAGCCCACCCAACCCCCGCACGTCCTCCTCGCCCACGAACAGGTTCACGCTGGGGTGCACCGTCCCGTCCGGGGCCAGCACGTGCTCCACGAGCTGCGGGTACTGCGCCCGCAGAGCCTCCAGGGCCTCCCGCACCGTCCTCGCGTCCACCTCCACGCGGTCTGCGCCCCCGCTGTACGCCAGGAGCATCCCCGGGATGCGCACCACGGGCCGCCGCGGGGCCTCCTGTGCCGCCTTCTTCCCTACCGCGAGGGCCTGGAGGGCCTCGTCGGTGTGGGCGTCCACAAAGTCGCGGAACGTGTAGCCGTTCCCCCGCTGGGCTTTCTCCCGCAGCCACGCCTCCACCAGACGGCAGACCACGTCCGTGATCTGGTCCTCCGGGATCCTGCGCAACAGGGGCTTCCCGATGGCGGCCCGGGTACCCAGGCCGCCCCGCAGGCACACGTCGTACGCCTCCACCCGCACCCCCTTCTCCGGATGGACGGTGGTGGTCCCCTGGAGGCCGATGTCCCCCACCCAGTGGTGGGCGCACGCGTGGGGGCAGCCGTCCGTGTAGATCCGCAGCTCTCCCACCGCCTGTCCGAACCGCGCCTCCAGCTCCGCCAGGATGTCCTTCAGCTTCCCCTTGGTCTCCGCCACCGAGTAGTTGCAGAACCGGTGGTCGGTGCACGCGATGGAACGCGCGTACACGGGGTTGCGGTGCGGGTCCAGACCCAGCCGGGCGAGTTCCGCGGTGAGCCAGGGCACCCGGTCCTGCGGGACGTCCGTGACGATGAGGTTCTGCATGCGGGTGAACCGCACCTCGCCCCCGAAAGAGCCGACCAGCTCGCCCAGGGCTACCAGCTGGTCGCCCGTGATCCATCCCAGGGGGACGGGCACCCCCACGTACACCAGCCCTTCCTGCTTCTGCGGGTGCACACCCAGGTGGTCGGTGTCGCGGGCCGGGGGAGGAGCGTGACCGTCCTCCAAGGGCCGACCCAGCCGGGCTTCCACCCTCTCCCGCACCGCCCGGGGACCCAGGTCGTCCACCAGGAACTTGATCCGGGCCTTGGCCCGGCTCAGGCGGTAGCGCAGGTCACTCTGCCACACGTCCGTGATGGCCCGGAGCACTTCCACCACCCCTTCCACCGGCTCCGCGGGCACGAACACCCCCAAGTCCCGGCTGATGCGGGGCGTGGCGGACAGACCTCCTCCCACCCGGATCGCGAAGCCCGGCCGTCCGTCCTGGACCACCCCCACCAGGGCCACGTCGTGGATCTCCGGGGCGTTGCACTGGGCGGGGCAGGCGCTGATGGTGTACTTGTGCTTGCGGGGCAGGTTGGAGTACTCCCGGTTGCCGTAGAAGAAACGGGCCACCGCCTGTACCACGGGCCGTACGTCGAACAGCTCCTCCCCGTCTACCCCCGCCACGGGGCAGCTGGTGACGTTCCGGACGGTGTCTCCCTCCCCGCCGACGGTGGTGAGCCCCGCCGCCTGTACCGCGGACAGGACCTCCGGCAGGTCTTCCAGCCGCACCCAGTGCAGTTGGATCCCCTGCCGCGTGGTCAACTCCCCGTAGTTGCGTCCGTACCGCCGCGAGATCTCCCCCACCGCCACGAGCTGCGCGGGGCGGATGCAGCCGCCGGGGACCTTGATGCGAACCATGAAGGTCCCCACCTTGGGCTTGTCGTGGGTCAGGCCCCACCAGTTCAGCCGGACGATGTCCTCCTCGGGGATGGCCTCGTATCCCCGGGCGATGAGGCTGGGAAGCTCGTCCACGATGTCCAGGGGGAACTTTTCCTGCTTCAACCGCTCGATGGAGTTGCGCTTCAGGACCAGCTCCCACGTGGGCTGGTGGACCGCATTCTGCACCTGCGCCATCCGCACCCCCTCCTTTCCCAGACCGTGTCCGCAGCCTGCGGGCAGACGGGACCGCGGGTCCGAACATCCCTGCCGCCTCCGGCCGGTCTACACCGCCCGCTCCGCGGGCCGCCCCGCGAAGTACCGGCGCAGCACCTCCGCCACCTCGGGCCGCATCACCTGCGGCGGGGGCAGCTGCCCGGACCGCAGCAGCTGCCGCACCCACGTGCCGCTCGGGTTCAGCCGCGCTTCCGCGGGGTGCGGGCAGCTGCGGTCCGTCGCCATGGCGTCGCAGCGCCGGCAGTAGAACGCCTCCCCGAAGAACACCGGCACGATTCCCAGCTTCCCGGGGTCGAAGCGGTCGAAGATCCGGTGCGCGGCGTAGGGCTCGTAGAACCCTCCCACGCCCGCGTGGTCGCGGCCGATGAGCATGTGGGTGCACCCGTAGTTCTTCCGCACCAAGGCGTGGAACACCGCCTCCCGCGGGCCCGCGTACCGCATGGCTGCGGGGAAAGCCGCCAGCACCACCCGCTCCTTCGGGTAGTACAGGCGCAGGAGCACTTCGTAGGCGCGCATGCGGACTTCCGCGGGCACGTCGTCGTCCTTCGTCTCCCCCACCAGGGGGTGTAGGAACAGCCCGTCCGTCACCTCGAGGGCACACTTGTGCAAGTACTCGTGCGCGCGGTGGAGGGGGTTGCGGGTCTGAAAGGCGGTCACCGTACGCCATCCCGCTCCGGCGAAACGCGCCCGCGTGTGGACGGGGTCCAGCTCCAGTTCGGCGAAGGGGCTGCGGGGCCGCTGCACCACCCACACGGGCCCCGCCAAGGCCCACGGGGACTCCCTGAGGAGCCGAGCCACGCCGGGGTGCGCGGGATCCGTGGTCCCGAAGACCGCCCGCGCTTCCTCCTCCAGGTCCCGGCAGTACACCTCCGTGACCTCCAGCACCGCCAGGAAGTCCGCCCTCCGCAGGGCCACCCGGGCACCGCGGCCCAGGGTCCGGGCTTGGTCGGCCGGCACCGCTACGGTGACCGGCAGAGTCCACGGGAGGCCGTCCGGAAGGTGCATGGTGTGCAGCACCGAGCGGTACGTCTCCCGGTCCATGAAGCCCTCCAAGGGGCTGTAGGCCCCCACCGCCACCAGCACCGCGTCCGCGGCCTCCTTCGCGCTCACGGTCACCGCGGGCAGGCTCTCCGCCTCGGCCTTCAGGCGCGCCGCCTGCTGTCCTTCCGCCACGCGCTGAATCAAGCGGCCCCCGTGGGGTGCAACCACGTACGCACCTCCTCTCGCGCGCACCACACCGGTGTGCGCCTCGTGGCGCTCGTTCGTCTTGGAACGAAGGCTTGGGAAAGCCAGAAGCCGCGGAAGGAGCCCGGGCCGGCTTAGGCCAGGGCTACCTCCCGCCTAGGACAGATGCACTGCCGAGGCCGGCTGACGAAGCAGTGGCGTGCGAGTTCAGGCTGCATGGCAGCTTTTCCTTCGCCAGGAACTGTAGCCGCCCGTGTGGCTCCCGTCAAGGGGGGAACCGGGTTTCCCTACCGCGGGCCCGCTCCCTTCAAGAACCGGGCCCAGTCCCGCAGCGCCACCACCAACTCCCGAACCCGCGCGCGGGTGCTTTCGTCCACCAGCCGGCCCTCGCCGTCGAACTTCTCCCGGGCGTGGGTGACCAGGACCTCCGGGCGAGGGAGGGGGTGGGTCTCCAGGTACGCCAGCACCTGCCGCAGGTGCAGCTGCGCCCGCAAGGTCCCCCACGCCCCGGTGGTGGCTCCCATCACCGCCACCGGCTTGCCCCGGAAGGGGTTGTCGCCCGCGGGCCGTGCCGCCCAGTCCAGTGCGTTCTTCAGCACCGGTTGAAGGAACCCCGCCGCAGGCTCCCTGCAAACCCCAGGATCCGCACCGCTCCTGTCTCCATCCGGTTTGTCCCCCTCCGTCGCCGCGGCACCCTCTTGACAAGGGCGCGTGTTTCCCGTACGGAGTTTAGCAAGACCCCGAAGTCCTCTGGGCCGAGCGGCCCGTCCGATCCCCGACCCAGATCCCGAGCCTCGCCGCTCTTGTGCGCCGTGGGAACCCCGTCGTTCCCGGGAAACCGAACCGGGGAGGAGAGTACCGTGGCTCGTAACGGTCCTGCTGCCAACGCCGTCGAGGCCCTCAAAGCCGCTCGCGACGGCCTGGATGTAGAGGTCCTCCGCTACGCGCACCAGGGGTGGGTGGCCATTCCCAAGGACGACGTGGAGCGGCTGAAGTGGTGGGGGATCTTCCTCCGCCGCCAGAGCGAGGGGGAGCCCGGGTACTTCATGATCCGCATCCGCATCCCCAACGGGATCGCCACCGCCGCCCAGGTCCGGGAGATCGCGACGATCAGCGCGGAGCGGGGGCGGGGGATCGCCGACATCACCACCCGCCAACAGATCCAGATCCGGTGGATCCGCATCGAGGACGTCCCGGAGATCCTGGAGCGGCTCCGCCGGGCCGGCCTCACCACGCTGCAGACCGGCATGGACAACGTCCGCAACGTGGTGGGCTGTCCCCTCGCAGGGCTCCTGCCCACCGAGCTTCTGGACGCCTCCCCGGTGGTGCGGGCGTTCACCGCGCGCATCGTGGGGAACCGCGCCTACACGAACCTGCCCCGGAAGTTCAACGTGACCATCACGGGTTGTCGGGAGAACTGCACCCACGCGGAGACTCAGGACCTGGCCATAGTCCCGGCCGTGCGGGAGGGGCTAGTTGGCTTCAACGTGCTCGTGGGCGGCAAGATGGGTTCAGGCGGCTACCGGATCGCCTCATCCCTCGACGCGTTCGTGACCCCCGACCAGGCCCTGGAGGTCTGCGCAGCCATCGTGGAGATCTTCCGGGACTTCGGACTGCGGGAGGCCCGCAGCAAGGCGCGGCTGAGCTTCCTCCTGGACCTGTGGGGCGTGGAGCGGTTCCGGGAGGTCCTGGAGGATCGCCTGGGGTACCCCTTGAGCCCGGCGGGCCGGGATGAGCGCAAACCCACGGCCACCGACCACATCGGCGTGATCCCCCAGAAACAACAGGGGCTGTATGCGGTGGGGCTGCTGGTCCCAGTAGGCCGGGTCCGGGCAGAGCAACTCCTGGAACTGGCGCGGCTGGCCGAAGTCCACGGCGGCGGCGAAGTCCGGTTCACCACCGGCCAGAACGTGATCCTCCCCCACGTGCCGCACGGGAAGCTCGAAGCCCTGCTAGCAGAGCCTCTGCTGCGGGAATTCCGGCCCGACCCGCCTCCGGTGCTGCGGGGGCTCGTAAGCTGTACCGGTACTGACTACTGCAACCTGGCCCTCATCGATACCAAGCGCCGCGCCCTGGAGATCGCCCGATCCCTCCAGGCCCGAATCCAACGTCCCGTCACCGTGCACTGGTCGGGGTGTCCTGCGGGCTGCGGGAACCACGCGGTGGCCGACATCGGGCTTGTGGGCAAGAAGATCCGGGTGGACGGCAGGGTGGTGGAGGGCGTGGACGTGTACGTGGGCGGCTGTTCGGGCCCCGAGCCGCTTCCTGCGCTGAAGCTCCTGGAGGACGTGCCCTGCGATGCGCTGGAGCCCATCATGGAGGCCCTGATGCGGTACGGGGACTTCGAGGGCCTACGCGCCCAGTTGCGCACCTGGCAGACACAGACGGCGGCCCCGCCGGCGCCTACACCGCTTCGGGGCCCCGCCGTCCCCGTGGCAGAGCTCCCCGAAGGGAAGGGTCTGCGGGTGCGGCTGGGCGAGGAGGAGGTGGCGGTGTTCCGGTGCAACGGGACGGCCTACGCGGTGCAGGACCGTTGTCCCCACGCCGGTGCCTCCCTCGCGGAAGGTGCGGTGGACGGCATGGAGGTGATCTGTCCCGAGCACGGCTACCGGTTCTGCCTGCGCACCGGACGCGGGATCACGGATCCCGCGCTCCGGCTGAAGGTCTACCCGGTTCGGCGCGAGCAGGACGCGTTCGTGGTGGAGTCTCCCACCGAATGACCCACGCGGCCCCGCTGCCGCTTTAAAGGTCAGGAGCCCCGCCTGCTCCTCTCGTAAACCCGGCGGCCATGTTGCCGCACAACCGAACGATGTGCGGACGCCCGAAACCCGGAGAAGGGAGGCAAGGAGATGGTTGAGCTACGCCAGCGCGGCGTGAGGGGCACGATGCGTCAGGAGCGGACGTACTGTCCGTACTGCGGCGTGGGCTGCGGGCTGAGGGTCACCGTACAGGACGGGGCGGTTGTCCAGGTGCAGGGGGATCCCCTGCACCCGTCGAGCCTCGGTGGGGTGTGTGCGAAGGCCATCTTCCTGCCCGAGACGCTGCGCACCCCTGACCGGCTCCTCTTCCCGCACCTCCGGATCGGCGGACATTTCCGGCGGGTCTCGTGGGATGCGGCGCTCGAGCACATCGCGGATCGCCTCCAGGAGATCCTCGACGGCCACGGCCCCGAGGCCATCGCCTTCTACCTCTCCGGGCAGCTGCTGACCGAGGACTACTACGTGGCCGGCAAGCTCGCCCGGGGTTTCCTGAGGACGCCGAACGTGGACGCGAACTCGCGGCTGTGCATGAGCTCCGCGGTGGCCGCCTACGCCTCCGCGTTGGGCTCCGACGGACCGCCGCCGTGCTACGCGGACGTCGAAGTCGCCGATGCGTTCCTCCTCGTGGGCACGAACACCGCCGACTGTCACCCGGTGCTCTATCAAAGGATCGTCCGGCGGAAGCGCGGGGCACCGGAGGCGGTGAAGGTCGTAGTGGTGGACCCGCGGCGCACCCGCACCGCGGAGATCGCCGACCTGCACCTTCCGATCCGGCCCGGGAGCGACGTGGCGCTCCTGAACGGGATCCTCCATCTCCTCATCCGCGAGGGCAGGATCGACTCCGGGTTCATCGAGTCGGCCACCACGGGGCTTGAGGCGGTGGCGCGGGCGGTCGCGGCCTACGACCCGGAGCGGGTGGCCCGGTTGTGCGGCGTCCCTCCGGCGCTGGTCATCGAGGCCGCGCGGATCGTGGGGGGTGCCCGTACCCTCCTCACCCTCTGGAGCATGGGGGTGAACCAGAGCACCCTCGGGGTCGCCAAGGCCCAGGCGATCCTCAACCTCCATCTGGCCACCGGCCAGATCGGACGACCGGGCAGCGGCCCCTTCTCCCTCACCGGACAGCCCAACGCCATGGGCGGCCGAGAGGCGGGAGGCCTCGCGCACCTGCTTCCCGGGTACCGGCTCGTCACCGACCCCGAACACCGGCGGGAGGTGGCCGCCGTGTGGGGTGTGCCCGCTGAGCAGCTGCCGTCGAAGCCGGGCCTAGCGGCGGTGGAGCTGTTCCAAGCCCTACGGGACGGTCGGGTGCAGGCGGTGTGGATCGTGGGGACCAATCCTGCCGCCTCGTTCCCGGATCACGCCTTCGTCCAGCAGGCCCTACGTCGCGCGCGGCTCGTCGTGGTCCAGGACGCCTACCATCCCACGGAGACGACGGCGTTCGCCCACGTGCTCCTCCCGGCCGCCCAGTGGCCGGAGAAGGAAGGGGTCATGACGAACTCCGAGCGGCGCATCACGTACCTCCCGAAGCTCGTCGAACCGCCCGGAGAGGCGCTCCCCGATTGGCAGATCTTCACCCGGTTCGCCCGGACGATGGGGTTCGAGGCGCACTTCCCCTACGAGTCTAGTGAGGAAGTCTTTCGGGAGTTCGCAGCGCTCCTGCGGGGTCGGCCGTGCGACTACTCCGGAGTGAGCTACACCCGGCTGCGACAAGAAGGCCCCCTCCAGTGGCCGCTGCCCGCGCCGGACCATTCCGGGACGGAGCGGCTCTACGCGGACGCCCGCTTCCACACGCCCGACGGTCGTGCCCGGTTCGTCCCCGTGGAGCACCGGGAGCCGAAGGAGGTGCCGTGTGAGCGCTTCCCGCTGGTGCTCCTCACGGGGCGCGTGAAGAACCACTGGCACACCCTCACCCGGACCGGGAAGGTCCGGGCCTTCGTGCGGTCTCAACCCGAGCCCCTCCTGGAACTCCATCCCGTGGACGCCGGGCGGTTGGGGATCCGGGAGGGGATGTACGTGGAGGTGTGCTCGCGCCGCGGCCGGGCGGTGGTGCGGGTCTGCGTCACCGACCGGGTGCGCCCCGGGACGTGCTTCTTGCCGTTCCACTGGGGTCATCTCCACGGACTGGACCGGTCGGCCAACGCCCTGACGTCTACTGCGACCGACCTGATCTCCGGCCAGCCGGAGCTGAAGGCGTGCGCGGTCCGGGTGCGGCCGGTCCCCGCCGGCCCAGAACCGGCCGATCGCCTCACCCGGCGGGAGGTGCTGCGGGCCGGCCTTGGGGCGGCGCTGGGGCTTGCGCTGGGACCGGTGGTCTGGGCGTGGGCGGCGCCCGCGACGGTGCGGGTCGGCTTCATCCCGCTCACCGACTGCGCGTCGGTGGTGATGGCTCACGAGTTGGGCCTGTACCGGAAGTACGGCCTTGAGGTCGAGCTCTCCAAGGAGGCGAGCTGGGCCAACGTCCGGGACAAGCTGCTGTCCGGAGAACTTCAGGCCGCCCACTGTCTTGCGGCGATGCCCTTCTCGGTGTACGCCGGGATCGGCGGGACGGCCGGCGCACGCCTTGCCCTGGGCATGATCCTGAGCGCCAATGGGCAGGCCGTCACCCTCTCCGCGAAGACCTTCGGGGGCCGGGTGGGGTTCGGGGAGCTCCAGAGGGTGAAGGCCACGATCGACGCGCTCCAAAAGGCGGGCAAGACACCCACCTTTGCGATGACGTTCCCGGGCGGCACGCACGACCTCTGGCTCCGGTACTGGCTGGGGGCCTGCGGGGTCTTCCCCAAGGACGTGAAGATCATCACGATCCCGCCTCCCCAAATGGTGGCGAACATGCGCGTCGGCAACATGGACGGCTACTGCGTGGGCGAGCCGTGGAACGGCGTGGCGGTGGCCGAGGGGATCGGCTTCACGCACCTCGCCTCCCAGGATATCTGGAAGCACCACCCGGAGAAGGCGCTGCTGTTCCACTGGACGTTCGCCCGCGAGCACCGCGAGGAGGCCAAGTCCCTCATGAAGGCGATCCTCGAGGCCTCCCGGTGGCTGGACGACCTCGACAACCGGCGGAAGGCAGCACCGGTCCTCGCCCGGCGGGCCTACGTGAACGCACCGGCCGAGGTGATCCTGGAGCGTCTGTTGGGCATTTACGACCTCGGCGCGGGCCTGGGCCGGCGGGTCTACAAGGACGACCCGATGCTCTTCCACCGCGCGGGCCGGGTGAACTTCCCCCGCTACGCCTACGGGGTCTGGTTCCTCGCCCAGTACCGGAGATGGGGATGGCTCCGGGAGGTCCCCGACTACCTGGAGGTCGCCCGAACGCTGATCCTCCAGGATCTGTACCGGGCAGCGGCCCGAGAGGTCGGTTTTCCCGCGCCGAGTGAGGACCTCGTGCCGCTTTTGGGGTTCATCGACGGCGTACCGCTCGATCCGAGACAGCCAGAAGCATCCATTCGGAAGTACCGCATCCGGGAGGTGTAACGATGCAGGGGACCATCGTCGGTCGGAAACCATTCGCTCCCAGCATCTCGATCGCCGCACGACCGGCCCTCGTTCAGCTCCGCAACGCCGTCCTGGGGTTTGGGCTGGTGCTGGCCCTGTGGTACGGGCTGAGCCACGTGTTCGCCCCTCAGCTCCCTGACCCGGTGCGGACCTTCGGGGTGTTCCGGGAACTCGTGACCCACCCCTTCTACGACGCGGGCCCGAACGACAAGGGGATCGGGCTGCAGCTCTTGGCTTCTCTCGGCCGCGTGTTCCTGGGCTTTTCCATCGGCGTCGCCCTGGCCCTGCCCCTGGGCATCCTCATGGGGGCTTCGGAATCCGTGCGCGCTCTTCTGAACCCTGTGGTGCAGATTCTGAGGCCCGTTTCCCCCATGGCGTGGTTCCCGGTGGGGCTTGCGGCCCTCCATTCATCCCCTCGGGCGAGCGTGTTCGTGATCGCGGTGACCTCGTTGTGGCCCACCCTGATCAACACCGCCCTCGGGGTGGGGTCAGTTCCCCTTGAGTACCGGCACGTGGCGCAGGTCTACGGGTTCTCCCGGTGGACCTACCTCACGAAGGTCCTCCTCCCCCACAGTCTCCCCTACATCGTCACGGGATTCCGGGTGGGGTTAGGGGTTGCGTGGATGGTCATCGTGGCGAGCGAGATGCTCGCCGGGGGCACGGGCATCGGGTTCTTCCTCTGGGACAGCTGGAACGCCCTCAGCCTGGAGCAGGTGTTCAGCGCGATCCTCCTGATCGGGTGTGTCGGGTGGGCGATGGACACGGCGTTGGGCGTATGGGTCCGGCGCCTTGGGAGGTGAGGGATGGGTTACCTCGTGCTGCAGGACGTGAGCAAGTCGTTCGGAGCCCATCACGTTCTGGCGGGCATTGACCTGGAGGTGGCACGGGGTGCGATCGTGGCCCTCATCGGGCACTCGGGCTGCGGGAAGTCCACGTTGCTGAACCTGGTCGCCGGCTTGGACCGTCCCACCTCCGGAACCGTGCTGCTGGAGGGGCGGCCGATCCTGGGCCCGGGTCCGGATCGGGCCGTGGTGTTCCAGAACTATGCCCTCCTGCCCTGGCTCACCGTCTACGAGAACGTACACGTGGTCGTCTCCTCGGTCCACCGGACGCTTCCCTTGCCGGAGCGGGCGGAACTCACCGAGCACTTCCTCCGGTTGGTGGGGCTGTGGGAGCACCGGTCCAAGCGGCCGGGGCAGATCTCCGGAGGGATGAAGCAGCGGGTGGCCCTGGCGCGGGCGCTGGTGGCGAACCCCAGGGTGCTGCTGCTGGACGAGCCCTTCGCCGCCCTGGACGCGTTGACCCGGGCGATGCTCCAGGACGAACTGCTGAGGTTGTGGGACGTCGCCGCGATGGACCGGTGGATCCGCAGCCGGTTCGGCGCCGAACACAAGACGGTCCTGCTCGTGACGCACGACATCGATGAGGCGATCTACTTGGCGGACCAAATCGTGGTGATGACCAACGGCCCTAGGGCGACCATCCGCCGGATCGTTCCGGTACCGCTGGGGCGGCCCCGAGAGCGGCACCGGATCCTGGAGAGCCGGGCCTACGTGGAGATCAAGGAGGAGCTCCTGGACCTGCTCACCGTCGTGGAGGATCGACAGGTCGTGTAGGACCGTGCAGCTGTTCTTGCCTCCTGCGCTTGAGCTCGTCTGGTGTGGCGGGCCGGGATGAGCGCAAACCCACGGCCACCGACCACATCGGCGTGATCCCCCAGAAACACCAGGGGCTGTACGCGGTGGGGCTGCTGGTCCCGGTAGGCCGGGTCCGGGCGGAGCAACTCCTCCGGTGCTGCGGGGGCTCGCAAGCTGTACCGGCACCGACTCGGCGGGGACCCTCACGGACCCCGGAGGGACTGCCGCAGCGGCTCACGGGCCCGTGAAGGCGGGGCATGCTGGCGGGCCGGCGGCGACGCCACCCGTCGTCGCAGCGTTTTGTGGAAGAGCGCCGCGAGAGGTCTACGGCGGGCCCTGCCGGTACAGCTGCAGGAGCGCGTCCCGCAACCGCGCCAGCAGCTGGTCCGGGGAGTCCGCCGTGGGTGGGATGAGCGGCCCGAAGCGCACCGCCACCCTGCGCGGCCGCGGCACCAGCTCCCCTAGGGGAAGGGCTCGGTCAGTCCCGTACAGCCACGCGGGGATCACGGGAGCGCCCGCCCGCAAACTCAGTGCCGCCACCCCCCGCCGCAAGGGGGCCAGGGGAGAACCTGTGCGGTTGATTCCCCCTTCCGGGAACAGGGCCATGAGTCCGCCCGCCTGCAACACCTGCAGGGCCGCACGGAAGCCCTGCCCCGTGTAGGCGCCAGGATCCAGCTCGGTCCGCCGCACGGGCACGAACCCGTACCACCGCACCACGGGCGCCAGGACGCGGATCAAGGGGTCCCACGGCACGAACCCAGGCGTCAGGCGCCGTCCCAGCAGCTCCTCCGCTCCCAGGAACACCGCGCGCCTGGGAAGGGCCGCCGCCAGAACCACGGGGTCCAACCACGAGCGGTGGTTGGCAGCCACCAGGGCAGGGCCTGAGCGGGGGACGGAATCCTGGCCTACCGCCCGCAGGTCGAACAGCAGCCACAGCAGCGCCCGTACCGCCGCTTGGGCCAGGCGGTAGTCCCAGCTGTGGCCCGGCAACTCCTTCATGGCCCGCGGAGTCCCCGGTGAGGCGCGCGGCCCCGGACGTGCCCCGGTCCGCCCACGAGATCTTCTCGGACAAGGTCCTAGGCTCGGCGCGCCAGCTCCAACACCAGGGGCAGGACGTCCACCCCCCGCAGGGTCCCCAGTTTCCCCCGCGCCGCCGCGGACTCCCCGAACCCACCCGCCCGGTCGGGCGCCAGGCCGGGGCTCCACACCAGCAGGGGGACCGGGTCGTCGGTGTGAGCACCTGCGGCGCACACCGTGGCGTGGTCCGCGGTCACCGCCACCACCACGTCCCGGCGGCCCTGCAGCCCGCTGCGCAGGGGGCCGAAAAAGTGCTGGTCGATCCCCGCCACCACGGCCTGCTTCGCCGCCCAGTCCCCGTCGTGACCCGGCTCGTCGGGCCCCTTCAGGTGTACGTAGAGACCGTCCCACCCGTCCAGCTGGCGCAGGGCCTCCTGGGCCCACGCGGTGTACACGCGGGGGTCTCGTCCGCTGGCCGGGACTTCCACCACGCCCATTCCCAAGAGCCGTGCGATGCCCCGCTCCACAGGCATCTCCACGAAACACGCGAAGCGGGCGCCGAAGCGCTCCGCGAACGCAGGGACCTGTGGCACGTGGTCGCTGGCGTCCCGCAGCAGCACCAAGTTGGCGGGGGGTTCCCCCCGGCTCTTCCGCCGCGCGTTCACCGGGTGCGCTTCCAGGACGCGGCGACTGCGCTCGGTGAACTGGTTGACCAGCTCCGCGGCCCGTGCCGCCCCTGGGTCCGGCTGCAACGGCACGCAGGTCTCCACCTCGTCCTTTACCACGGACTTGGCCACCCCCAGGGCGCCCACGCGTCCGTACGCGGGGTCGGTGTTGGAGATCTGGGCGGACAGCCGCACCTCCTGGTCGTACAGCACCAGCACGCAGCGGTGCCCGACGCTGGCTTCAAACCGGAACGCGGCGCCGGGCAGCTGGACTTCCTCCTGCACGGCGCGCGCCAGGGCCTTCGCCTCCTCGCTGCGCAAGCTGCGCCCCACCCGGCGGTCCAGGATCCGTCGCCCCTCCCCCGCGGTGGCGAAGTTGCCCCGGAGGGCCAGGTTCCCGTCCCGGAAGGGGATGCCCATCCCCAGAGCCTCCAACAGGCCCCGCCCCGCGTGGTACTGGAAGGGGTCGTACCCGAGGATCGCGGTCACGGCGACGTCGGACTCCGGAGCGATGCCCGGGCCCACCGTCACCACCAACCCCTGCTGACCCTCCCCGGCCAGGGCATCCAGGTGGGGCGTGTGGGCTGCCTCCAGGGGCGTGCGGTCGCCCAGAGCCGCCACCGGCCGGTCGGCGAGACCGTCCAGGATCACGTACAAGACCTTGCGCACGCCGCACCTCCTCAGGGGTCCTGGCGCAGACGACGGAGGAGGTCCGCGAGGTCCCGCGCCACCACGTCGGGCCTTACTTCGCCGCCCTCGGCCTCTTCCAACGAGGTGACCACGCCGGTGAGCACCAGGGCGGTCCGCATCCCTAGGCGGACAGCGCCCACGATGTCCGTGGCCACCTGGTCTCCCACCATGAGGGTTTCCTGTGGCCGTGTGCCGAGGCGTTCGAGGGCCATCCGGAAGGGGTACGGCTCGGGTTTGCCCACGGAGACAGGCTCGCGGCCTGTGGCGGTCCGGATGGCCGCCACGATGGCCCCGGCTCCCGGCCACAGCTCTCCCTCCACAGGTAGGTTGGCGTCCAGGTTGGTGGCCACGAAGCGCGCCCCACGCCGGATGGCGGAGCAGGCCGCTTTCAGCCTCGCGTACGTGAGCTCGGTGTCCAGCCCCACCACCACCGCGGCCGCCTCTCCGTCCTCCGCCAGCGCGTACCCGGCCTCCAACACGGCTTCCCGCAGGCCCCGCCCTCCCACCACCAGCACGGGCCCCTGGAGGTTCCAACTCCGCAGCACCTCCGCGGCACACAGGGCGGAGGTCACCACCTGACCCTCCTCCGCGGGGATCCCCAGCTGGCGCAGGTGCTCCACGTACTGCCGGGGCGTCCGCGTGGAGTTGTTGGTGACGAAGGCGAAGGGGACTTCCTCCTCCCGCAGCCACGCCAAAAACTCCGCCGCCCCCGGCAGAGCCTCCCGGCCCCGGTAGACCACCCCGTCCAGGTCCAAGACGACGCCCCGCGGCCGGTTCATGGGGAGCCTGCGGACCGCAACAGCTCCACGAACTCGGGGAGGAGCTGTCCCGTGTACACCTCGGACGCGGGACCCGTCATGCGCAGCCGGTAGCCTTCCTCCACGGAAACCCGGAGGGTGCCCCCCTCCATCTCCACCCGCAGGCTGCGGCCCGTGAGGCCCCGGCGGACGCACGCGGCGGCCACCGCGCACGCGCTGGAGCCCGATGCCAGGGTGTGCCCTGCCCCCCGCTCCCAGATACGGATCCGGACCCGGTCCGGGGCCAGCACCTCCGCGAACTGGACGTTGGTCCGCTGGGGGAACAACGGGTGGCACTCCAAGGCAGGTCCCAGCCGCAGGAGATCCACCTGCCCGAGGTCCTCGGTGAACACCACGCAGTGCGGGTTCCCCACGTTCACCGCGGTCACCCGCAACACCTCCCCCTGCACCTCCACGGCCTCGTCCACCACCTCCCGGGGAGGGCCCGCGGCGGGGATCCGGGAGCTGGAAAACGTGGCTTCCCCCATGTCCACCGTGACCTCCACCACGCGCCCGTCCCGCACCTGGAGGTCGCAACGCACCACACCCCCGAGGGTCTCCACGGTGAACCGGGGAACCCGGGCGTGCCCGTGCTCGTACAGGTACTTCGCAAAGATCCTCAGCCCGTTCCCGCTTTTCTCCGCCTCGCTGCCGTCGGGGTTGTAGATCCGCAGGCCGAAGTCTGCCTGACGGGACGGAACGCGGACCAACACCCCGTCGGAGCCCACCCCGAAGTGCCGGTCGCACAGGCGCCTTACCGTCTCCGCGGTGAGGGGGAACTCCAGGTCGGCGGAGTCCACCACGATGTAGTCGTTGCCCAGGGCGTGCGACTTCACGAACCGGCTCACGCCTGAGCCTCCCCCATCCGGATGCGCCGGCCCCCCTCGTACGTGGTGCACAGGGCATTCCGTCGCTGCCACCGTTCCAGGGCGAGGTCCACCAAGCGGCTGATGAGCTCCCGGTACGGGAGTCCCGTGGCTTCCCACAGCTTGGGGTACATGCTGATGGGTGTGAATCCTGGGATGGTGTTCACCTCGCTGAGGTAGGTGGCGCCCTCCCGCTCCAGGAGGAAGTCCACCCGCGCCATCCCCGACAAGCGCAGGGTGCGGTACGCCTGCAGGGCCAGCCCACGCACCTCCTCCGCCCGTTCCGCGGGGATCTCCGCAGGGATCACCAGTTCCGCCCCCTCCGGGTCCACGTACTTGGCCTCGTAGTCGTAGAACGTGTGCCGAGGCCGCACCTCCCCCGGCACCGAGGCGACGGGGTCGTCGTTGCCCAGCACGCTCACCTCCACCTCCACGGGCTGGGGCACCGCGCGCTCCACGATCACGGCAAGATCGTACCGCAGGGCGTCCCACACCGCGGCGTCCAGCTGCTGCGGACTCTCCACCCGGTGCACGCCCACGGAGGAGCCCAAGCGGGTGGGCTTCACGAAGCACGGGAAGCCCACCCGCACGGCCAGTTCCCGGCGGACCTCCTCCGGCTGACGCTCCCACCGGGAGCCTTCCACCACCTGGAAGGGGACCACGGGCAGCCCGGCGTCCCGCAGGAGGGCCTTCTGCACGCCCTTGTCCATCCCCACCGCGGAGCCCAGGACGTCTGCGCCCACGTACGGGACGTTCACCATCTCGAGCAGGCCCTGCACGGTGCCGTCCTCCCCGTAGGTCCCGTGCAGGACCGGGAAGACCACGTCGCACACCACGTCCCGCCCTTCCACCACCAGGTGGGCTTTCCCCACGCGGTCCAGGCGCAGCCACACGGGCTTCCCGTCCACCCACCACCTGCCGTCCGGGCTGATGAACACCTCCACCACGGAGAACCGCTGGGGGTCTGCTGCGCGGACCACGTTGCGGGCAGAGACGCACGACACCTCGTGCTCCCCCGAACGGCCTCCGTACACCACCGCCAGAGTCAACCGGCCCACGTCGTCCCTCGAACCGTGGGGTTGGCTACCGCAGTGTGACAATAGGGGTCGCAGGCGGACGCGTCAAGGAGCCGTCACGCCAGGGGCGCGCGGCGAAGGGAATGGAACACGCTGGCCGCGAGGAGCGCGGCGGAGGCCAGGGCGAAGAGGGCGCCCACTTCCTGGGGGACCCACCGCCAGCCGCTACGACGCGCCAGCTCCTGGTACGCGTGCCGCAGCTGCCGGGCGTGGGTGGTGCGGTAGTACCTGCCGCCGGTCCGCTCCGCTATGGCCTGCAACGTGGGTTCGTCCAGGAGCCCCCAGAAGCCGCTGCGGAGGAGGTGCGCGGGCCTGGTGGTGGCGATCCCCACCGTGTAGACCCGCACCCGGGCCTGCACCGCGCGGTCCGCAGCCTCTTGCGGGGTGGGGCCGTCGCTGTACCGTCCGTCCGACAACAGCACCACCACGCCGCGGATGTCCCCCTCCGGGGGTCCCTCCTGCTCCAGCACGCGCACCGCCTCCAGAAGCCCTGCACCCAGCTGGGTGCGGAGCTGGGTGGTGAGGCTCCAGACAGCCTGGGCCACCGCCTCCCGGTCCGGGGTGGGGCGGACCACCACGCTGGCGAAGTTCCCGAAGGTCACCAGCCCCACCCGCACCCCCGGCGGCAGCCGCCGGAGGAACTCCACCGCCGCCTGCTTGGCGGCCTCCAGGCGGGACGGAGGGATGTCCGTCTCCTCCATACTCCGGCTGACGTCCACCGCCAGGACGACAGGCCACCTCGCGGGGACGGGCCAGGGGGCCACCGGCCGCGCGGTGGCGAGGGTCGCCAACAGGAGGGCACCCCCGAAGGCGGCCCAGGACTCCCGGGTGTGGGGTGACAGCCAACCCACCCCCGGGTGCACGAGGGCCCGGGCTTTTCTGCGGCGCAGCCAAGCCCGGCCCGCCACGGCCAACACCGGCCACACGCCGAGGCACCACAGCACCGCGGGCCAGCGGAAGCTCATGGAGCGGCTGCGCCTGGAGGTGGGGTCGGCAGCCGGACCACGAACCGGCTGCCCCGGTCCGGCTTGCGCTCCGCCCGCACCGTGCCCCCGTGGGCACCCACCAACTGCTTCACCACGGCCAGCCCCAAGCCGCTCCCCCCGCTGTGCCGGCTCCGGGAGGGGTCGCCACGGTAAAAGGGTTCGAAGACCCGCTCCAGGTCCTCCGGAGGGACGCCCGGCCCGTCGTCCTCCACCGTCACCTCCGCCCACCCTTCCTGGGTGGTGAGCACCACGCGCACCGCGCCCGCCGGCGGGCTGAACCGCACCGCGTTGTGCACCAGGTTCTGGAGCACCTGCCGGAGCCGCTGAGGATCTCCCCAGGCCCACACGGGGCCCTCTGCCACAACCGCCGCCGTGACCTGACGCTCTTGGAACCAAGGTTCCAGGGCCTCCACCACCTCCCGACAGACCTCCGTGAGGTCCACCGGGCAACGCTGCAGAGGGAGCGCGCCTGCCTGCGCCAGGGTCAGGTCCCGGAGGTCGTTGACCAGGCGGTTCAACAGCACGGTCTGGGTGTGCAGGGCCGCGATGCGCTCCGGGGTAGGCTCCGCCACCCCGTCCAGGATGGCTTCCAGGTGAGCCTGCACGTTGGCCAGGGGCGTCCGCAGCTCGTGGGCCACCGCGGCCAGGAACTCCCGCCTCAGCCGCTCGTCCGCTTCCAGCCGGGCGGCCATGGCGTTGAAGGCCTGGGCCACCTCGCCGATCTCGCCCCCGAAGGCCTGCACCCGCTGGTCCAGCCGGCCCGAGGCGATGGCCCTGGCCGCAGCCCGCAGCTCCGCCAGGGGGCGTGCCATGCGGCCGGCCAACCACAACCCCGTCCCCACCGCCACCACAGCCGCGGTGAGCCCGCCCAACCACAGGGACTGGTTGAAGGCCGCCAGGAACTTCCGCTGCGACGCGCGGAACAGACGCGCGCTGGGCCTCAAGTTCTGCAGCCACAGTTCCCGCACGTGCGGGGGTTGCTCCGCCACCCAGGGGACCTCCCCCCTCCGCACCCGCTCCAGGTACGCGTGAAACCGTACCGCGGTCAGGTGCTGGGCCCACAGGCCCACCGCGGCCACCGCCAGCACCGCCACCACCGCGAAGGACAGGGCCAGTTGCGCCCGCAACCCCTGCAGCCGCCCGCCCCAAGGGCGGAGCTTTGCCTCCAGGCCACGGGGACCCCGCGGAGGACCGCCCGCCTCCGAGGACCGCTCAGGGGTCGGCACCATGGGAGGGCTGCGCGAACTTGTACCCCACCCCGTGGACGGTGAGGATGTAGCGGGGTTCCTGCGGGTTGGGCTCCAGCTTCTGCCGGAGGTTCTTCACGTGCACGTCCACGGTCCGCTCGAACCCCTCGAAGGACCCGCCGTACACGCGGTCAATGATCTGCCAGCGGGTGAGCACGTACCCCGGCTGGCTGGCGAGGGTCTCCAGCACCCTCCACTCCGTGGCCGTGAGGGGAACCGGCTTCCCTGCCCTGCGGACCCGTCTCCGGGGGAAGTCCACCACTAAGTCTCCGACCTGCAGGATCTCCCGCCCGCCCCACCGTTGCCGCCGCAGCACAGCCCGCACCCGGGCTACCAGCTCCCTGGGGCTGAAGGGTTTGGTGACGTAGTCGTCCGCGCCCAGCTCCAACCCCTGCACGCGGTCTTCCACCGCGTCCCGGGCGGTGAGCATGACCACCGCGGACCTGGACTCCTCCCGGATCCTCCGGCACACCTCCCAGCCGTCCACGCCGGGCAACATGAGGTCCAGGACCACCACCTCGGGGCGCATGCGGGCGAACAGCTCCAGGGCCTGCGGGCCGTCGCAGGCTACGGCCACACGGAAGCCGTCCCGCTCGAGGTAGCGCTGAACGAGTTGGGCGATCTGTGGCTCGTCCTCTACCACCAACGCGGTGGCCACGGGTGTCCTCTTCGTCAAGGCCGGACCCCCAGCACCAGGTCCACCTCCAGCACCGCACTGCCCCGCACGACCCGGACCCGGACCCGGTCGCCGGGCTGGTGCTCCGCCAGCAGCGCCAGGAGGTCCTCCATGCTGTCCACAGTCCGGCCGTTGACCGCCACGATGACGTCCCCGGGGAGCCCGTTGGTAGCGTCCGCCCGCAACCCTGCCCGCTCCGCAGGGGCGCCGGGGACGGTCTCCACCACGAGCACCCCCCTCTGGACGGCAAGGCCCCGCTCCCGAGCCAGCTCCGGGGTCACGGTGGTCCCCAAGATCCCGAGCCACGCCCGCTCCACCCGCGCGCCGGCCATGAGGCTGGGCAACACCTGGGTCACGGCGGCGCTGCTCACCGCCAAGCCCCCTTCCGCACCGGGCCTGGCGGAGACCGCCACTACCACCCCGATCACGTCCCCCGCGCGGTTGAGCACCGGCCCGCCGGAGCTGCCGGGGGCCACCTGCGCGCTCACCCGCAGGAGGATGCCCGGCACCAAGCCGGGAAGGCTCAGTCCCACGTCCAGGAGCACTCCCGTGGTCAGGACCTTGGGCCTGCCCCGCGGGTTGCCGATCACGGCCACCGGTTCGCCCACCTGGATGCCGGAGGGGTCCGCGAGGCGCAGGACCGGCAGGCCGCCCGCGTCCACGCGCAGGAGGGCCACGTCCCGGCGCGCGTCGTAGCCCACCACCCGCGCGGGGAGCCGCCGCCCCAGGTCGAACTCCACGGTGATGCGCTCCGCACGCCGGACCACGTGCGCCGCGGTCAGGGCCAACCCGTCCCGCGTTACGGCAAAGGCGCTGCCCGTGCCTTGACGGTCCTCCTCCACGGTACGCACCAGGGCCACCGCGGGGGAAGCCCGCTCGTACAGGGCCTGAGGAGAGAAGGTCTGGGAGACCGCCGCAGAGGCGGCCGCCAGGACCACCGCCGCTACGAGCCACACCGCGCGCCGCATCGCTCGACCCACCGGCCACACGCCTCCGGCAACCCTAAGGCCGTGTCCCGGAACCCCCCTCCAGCGGAGAGGGACCGGGGTCCCCCAAAATCGCGCAGCGATTCTTGTGGTCTAGGGCTTCTTCCTCCCACCCCATCTTGTTCCAGAGCCGGGCGGGTCGGTCAACGGCGCCCCAGGACCCGGGCCGACGACCTCCCGTGCGCCACGCCGCCCCATACCCGTCGCAAGTCCGAGCCAGCTACTGCTCCCAGGGTCCGACAGGTCCGTCACCGGCCTGTGAAGTCCCCAAGGGCTTCCCGCCGCCCGGAAACACCTGTCCAACGCAGGGGGACCGGGTCCCCCAATCGCTGCGGGATTTTTGGGGTGGTCTAGTGCAGGTCGCCCAGCCCGCTGCGGCGCATGAGGCGGCGGAACTCCCGCTTGCGCCGCCAGCGCCGGTACGCGGAAAGGGGGTTCCCCAGGCGGGCGCGGCTCCCGCGGCCCAGGCCGTAGCGGCCTCCCGAGGCGTACCACCACGCCACCGCGCACCCCGACAGGGCGAAGGCGCCCAGGGGGAAGGGGAAGGAGAAAAACACCAGGGCCGCGCTCAGAGGCCCGATCCACCGGCCTTCCACGGGGACGGCGAAGTACACCAGGAGCCGCTCGTACGGGTGCACCACGGACCACGCGACCGCACAGGCCGCCACGGGCAACCACAACCCCGACAGCCCCACCTCCATGCCCAACCCCCTCCCGGCCAGCCACAGGGCCGCCGCGGGAGCCGCGGTGGTGAGGGCCAGGAACCGGCCGTAGTCGCGCAGCAGCCACCCCCGCTCCAAGCTCCCCCCGAACACCCACAGGGCGTAGCTGGACAGGAGCACCGAGAGCAACGACCCGCTCCCGTCCAGGGCGTAGGTGAGGAGCGTCCAAGGCTCTGCGGCTGCCGCGGCGGGGTGGAAGGAAAGTGGCCACCGCACCCCCACGTACGACAGGACGAAGGTGGTCAGGTTGGCGCCTACCACGGCCCAGGTGAGGGGGCAGTCTCCAGGCAGGTTCACGCGGCCGCGCATCCCCAGCTCAAGGGGGCAGGCCCCAGCCTCACCGTGGCAACCTCCCCCGCAGGGTCGTCGGGCTGTGGGGACCGGGCTCCGCCACCAGCTCCCGTGCCGCCTCTACCTGTCCCCACACGTTCCACAGCAGCACCCCGCGTACCCGGCCGTTCCGCAGGGTGTACACCACCCCTTCCCGGTAAGGGTCCTTCCAGTCCTCCACCAGCTGGAGGCGCGGGTCCAGCTCCCCCACAGCCTCGTACCCCAGGTCAAACAGGTCCGAGTAAAAGAAGGGCAGGTGGGTATAGGCTTCGGCCTCGCCCGCCATGTTCCGGCCCGCCATCCGGCCCTGGGTGTTGGCGTTGTCCTCGTGCTCCACCCGGATCCGGGCACCCAGGGCGGGGTTGAAGAAGCGCGCCGCGTCCCCCGCCGCGTACACGTCCGGGTGCCCGGCCCGCAGCTGCGGGTCCACCACGATGCCGTCCTCCACGGGCAGGCCTGCCCTGGCGGCCAGCTCCGTGTTGGGACGGATCCCCAGGCCCGCCACCACCACGTCCGCCTCCACGGGGCTGCCGTCCTGGAAGTAGACGGTGAAGCCGTCCCCGGACTTCTCCACCCTGGCCACGCTCCGCTCCGGCAGGACCTCCACACCTCGTTGCCGGTAGTAGTCGTTGAGGAACAGGGACAGGTGGCGGGGGAACAGCCGGGCACCCACCCCCTCCTCCAGGAAGGCCATGGTCACCCGCTTGCCCGCCTGGGCCAGGGCCGCGGCGATCTCCGAACCGATGAAGCCGCCGCCCACCACCAGAAAGCGCTCCCGCTCTTCCGCCAACCGGCGGAGGAGGTGGTAGTCGTCCAGGGTCCGAAAGTAGATGACCCCGTCCTCCCCCGGACTCGCCGTGTCCCGTCCCTCCGAGGCCTGCTCGGGAACTCCTCCGAGGGAGCGCGGAGTCCCTCCTGTGACCAGCAGGAGGCGTTGGAAGCCGTACACCTGGCCCGCGTCGTCGCTGGCCTCCCTGTTGACCAAGTCCAGCGCGCGCACGGTGCGGCCCAGGTGCAGCGCCACCCCCAGCTCCTCCGTCCGACGCCACACGCGGTCCAGGGGAGCCCCCTTCCACAGACCCTTGGAGAGGGGAGGACGGCTGTACGGGGGGTGCGGTTCCGCGCCCACCAGTCCCACGGTGCCCTGCGGGTCTACCTCCCGGATTCCGCGGACCGCGGCGTCCGCGGCCATCCCCCCTCATGGTCACCCGCTTGCCCGCCTGGGCCAGGGCCGCGGCGATCTCCGAACCGATGAAGCCGCCGCCCACCACCAGAAAGCGCTCCCGCTCTTCCGCCAACCGGCGGAGGAGGTGGTAGTCGCCCACCACCAGGTACCGGTACCGTACCACGACCCCCTCCCCTACAGCTCCCCACGGGCCCGCAAAAGACGGTGTACGGTAGCCATACAGGCGTCCATGACCACCCGCAGGCCCGCGGCCCGTGCCCGGCGGGCCGCCTCCTCGTGCCGGACCCCCAACTGCATCCACACCGCCCGGGCCCCCACGGCCACCGCCTCCTCCACCACCTCGGGCACGTACTCGGACCTCCGGAAAATCTGCACCACGTCCACGGGGGTTGGGACGTCCACGAGCCGCGGGTAACTCCGGACCCCCAGGACTTCCTCCACGCGGGGGTTCACGGGCACGATCTCGTAGCCCTGCTCCTGCAGGTACCGCGCCACCCCGTGGCTAGGCCGGTGCGGCTTGTCGGAAAGCCCCACCACCGCGATCCTGCGGGCGGTGCGCAGGATCTCCCGGGCCTCCTCCAGAGCACCCCGGTCCGCGTCCCCCACGGCTTCCTCGGGACTGGATCCTGGCCTCACGTCCCCTCCTCCGGAGCACCCGTCCCTCTGGCAGGTTCCAACCGCTCCGGGGGCCGCGCCATTCCGGCCCGGCACTCCTCCACGAGGGACTCCAGCACCTGGCGGGCCCGGTGCATGTCCTCTTCCCGCACCAGCAGGTGGTCCCGGTGGAAAGTGGAAACCAGCCCCGCCCTCACCCCCGCCTGAGCCAGGCGATCCGCCACCACCCGCACGTAGCCCACTCCCTCCGGCTCCACTTCCACGTCCAGGGTGATCATCCGGTACCCGCGTTCCACGCTCTGCGCGCGCAACCCCTTCCCCACCTGGTCCCACTCCACCTCCCGGCACACCAGGGACACCCCCTGGGACGTGAAGGTCAGGCAGAAGGGCGCGTGGAACCGGTCCGCGCGCCGCTGCAAAGGCCCCCTCTCCGAGGGCGGCAGGCTCACCCGGACCAAGGGCTCCGGTTGCACCACCACCCGGACCCGGGCCAGGACCTTCGCCACCTCCGGGTCCATCACGCCAAGGCCTGCTCGAGGTCCTCCAGCAAGTCCTCCGGGTCCTCCACACCCACGGCCACCCGGATGAGGCCGTCCGAGATGCCCGCCCGCAGTCGCTCCTCCCTCGGCACGTGTACGTGGGTGGTGCTGGCCGCGTGGGTCACCAGGGAGTGCACGCCGCCCAGGCTCACCGCCAGCTTCATCCACCGCAGCCGTTCCACCACCGTGCGTCCCGCCTCCAGCCCTCCGCGGACCTCGAAGCTGAGCACGCCCCCGAAGCCCCGCATCTGACGCCGCGCCACCTCGTACCCGGGATGGTCCGCCAAGCCCGGGTAGTAGACCCGCTCCACCCTGGGATGGCCCTGCAGGAACTCCGCGAGCCTCTGGGCGGTGGCGTTCTGCCGTTCCACCCGCAACCCCAAGGTCTGGATCCCGGTGAGCAACAGCCACGCGGAGAAGGGGTCCGCACACCCGCCGAAAACCCGCAGCTGTTCCCTCCAGCTGGCCAAGAAGCGGTGTGGACCCGCCACCGCGCCCAGCACGAGGTGGTGGTGGCCTCCCAGGTACTTGGTGGCGCTGTGTACCACCACGTCCACCCCCAGGGACAAGGGCTGGGTATTGTACGGGGTGGCGAAGGTGTTGTCCGCCACGCACACCGCCCCCACCCGGTGCGCCGCCTCCGCCACCGCTCGGAGGTCCGTGATGGCGAGGACCGGGTTGGCGGGGGTTTCCACGTACATCAGCCGGGTGTTGGGACGCGCGGCCCGGAGGTAGTTTTCGGGGTCTGTGGGGTCCACGAAGGTGGCCTCCACCCCGAGCCGGGGCAGGGTCCTGGCGAACAGCTCGAAGGTCCCCGAGTACACGCACTCCGCACACACCACGTGGTCCCCCGCACCCACCACGGACAGCACCGCCACCGCCACCGCCGCCATGCCCGAGGCGGTGAGCACACAGGCCTCCGCGCCTTCCAGGGCGGCTACGCGCTGCTCCGCGAGACGCACCGTGGGGTTGCCCCACCGGGTGTAGAAGGCCTCCGAGTAAGACCCCGCCCGGCGCGCTCCCTCTTCCACCGTGGGGAAGGCGAAGGTGGAGGTCTGGTAGATGGGAGGGGAGACCGCCCCGTACGGGTCCAGGAGCTGTCCCGCGTGGGCCGCCAGGGTGTTGAAACCAGGTTTGCGCGCCATCCTGGGTCCTCCTACCGTCCTGCCGCAGCCTCCATGCCCGCCGGAGCTCCTCCGGGGCGGAGCTGAGCCGCCAGGATCCCGGCCAGGATGAGGCCTGCTCCCACCGCCTGGGTGGGCGTGAGGAGTTCGCCCAGCCACCACCGGGCCAAGAGAGCCGCGGTCACAGGTTCCACCGTGAGCGCTAAGGCCACGTGGGCGGGCTGGGTAAACCGCTGCGCCCACGACTGGACCAAAAACGCCGCGGCGGTGGTCACAACCCCCATCCCCGCCACCGCGGCCCATTCCTGCAGGCTCGCGGTGGACGGGAAGGGCTCCGTGGCCGCAAAGCCTGCCAGCACCGCGCTAGCCACCCCCACCTGCAAGGCCCCCAGGACCACCACGGGGCCGTGCCGAGCCGCGGCGTCCACCCACAGGATGTGCAGGGCGAAGGCCGCGGCACAGCCCAGCAGGAGGACTTCCGCCATCCCCAGCCGCGACACCCCACCCACCAGCAGCCAGAGGCCCGCGGTCCCCAAACCCACCCCGAGCCACTCCCACCCGCCCGGACGCCGGCCCACCAGGGAGGCGAAGACCGGCGTGAGGACCACGAACAGGCCCGTGAGGAAGGCGGCGTGGGTGGCACCGGTCTGCCGCAAGCCCACGGTCTGCAGCCCGTAGCCCGCGGCCAGGGCCAGACCGGCTAGACCCCCTCGGGCTCGGAACGCGGAAGAGCGAGGGAAGTGCTTCCACGCCAGGGGCCAGAGGACACACGAGGCCACCGTGAACCGCACCGCCAGGTACCAGAAGGGCGGTACGACCTCCAGGATGGCCTTGGCCACGGGGAAGGTGGCGCCCCACGCCACCGCCACCGCCGCCAGCGCCAGGTCCGCCCAGAGAGCCCGGGAAGGTGCAGGCACGCCACCAGGATACCGCGGGCTGCGTCGAGTACAGTAGCTCCGTGCGGTTCGGTGCCCACGTCTCCATCCGGGGCCGCATCTACGAAGCCGCGGACCGGGCAGCCCGGCTGGGGTGCGAGTGCCTGCAGATCTTCGTGGGAAGCCCCCGGACTTGGAAGCTGGTCCGCTACCCCGAGGAGGACCTGGCGGAGCTGCGGCGGCGTTGCCGCAGCTACGGGTTGCGGCCCCTGGTAGCCCACGCGGCGTACCTGGTGAACCTGGCGGCCGACGGCGAGGTGGGCCGACGGTCCGTCCTCCACCTGGCCCACGCCCTGCGCACCGTGGAGGAGGCCGGGGGGTTCGGCGTGGTCACGCACCTGGGGAGCCGCGGAGACCTGCCCCTGACCCAGGCGGTCCGGCGGGTCGCCCAGGCCCTCCGGCAGGCCTTGCAAGGGTCAGGCCGCGCCTGGATCTTGCTGGAAGGCAGCGCGGGTCGGACCTTGGGCGGCCGGTTCGAGGAGCTCCGCATGGTGCTGGACGCGGTGCACGGCCACCCGCGCGTGGGGGTCTGTCTGGACACCGCCCACCTCTTCGCCGCAGGCTGGGACCTACGGACCCCGGAAGGGGTGGAAGCCACCCTGTCCGCCTTTCACCGGCAGGTGGGCGTGTCCCGGCTGAAACTCGTCCACCTCAACGACTCCCGGGCAGACCCGGGCAGCGGCCTGGACCGGCACGAGAACATCGGCGAGGGGCGGATCGGCCTGCGGGGGTTCCGGGCGTGGGTCAACCACCCGAAGCTGGCGCGTCTGGCAGGGGTGATCGAGACTCCGGGCTTCGACCGGCGCGGCCCGGACCGCGCCAACCTCCAGCGGCTGCGGGCCTTGCGGGAAGGGAGGGCTCCCGGGTGAACCCGATCCGATGTGCCTACCACCCGGACCGCGAGGCCCTGCAGTACTGCAACCGCTGCGGCAAACCCCTCTGCAGCGGGTGTGTGGTGCGGGCGGCCTCAGGGAACCTGTGCCGGCCGTGTGCGGAAGGCGTGCGGCGGCCCGGGCGGTCGGGGACCGCGCACGCGTGGCTGTGGCTGGCGGCGGGGGTGGTCCTGTTCCTCCTGTGGTTGCTCCCCCGGCTTCTGCGCTGAGCCCCGGTGTCAGTCTCGGTCCACCAGCCGCGCCGCCGCCCACAAAAGCACCACCACCACGGACGCGGAGGACAGCACCGTTATCCACCCCCATCCGGGCTGCGGCTTGCCCTCCACGGCCTGCTGGGCCAGCAGGAAGGCGTTGAGCACCGGCACCCACGGCGCCGCGGGCCAGCCCCGCAGGGCCTCTGCCCCTGCCGCGGTGGCCAGGGCTCCCAGGTACAAGGGCAGGGCCCACTGGTTGGCCTCCCGGGCGCTCTTGCTGAGCAGGCCCACTGTCAAGGCGCAGACCGCGGCCACGGAGCTGGCGCTGGCGGCTGCGGCCACGAGGCCGAAGACCTGCGGCCAGCCGGGGATGCTCGCTGCGGAAAACACGAGCTCCGAGGCCGCGCCCAGGCCAGCCAGCACCGTGCCCGCCATCCAGCACGTCAGGAACTTCCCCACCACCAAGCTTCCGCGGCTGGCAGGGGTGGAGCGGAGGAGGTCCCAAGTCCCGCGCTCCTTCTCCCCCGCGGTCAGGTCCGCAGCCACCAGGGCAGCACCCGCGAAGCCCCACACCACCACGAAGAGGGGAAGGGCGAGGCCGGTCCACCCCGCGCCTCCGGGAATCGTCTCCTCCCGGAGCCGGACAGGGGTGAGGGACTCCCGGTCCAGGCCGCGGGACCGGAGGGCGCGGTCCACCAGGGGCAGGGAATACCGGGCCACCACCTGCGCCACCTTCTCCCGGGCCAGGAGCCCGTCCGGGTCGCCGCGGCGGTAGCGCAGCACCACCTCCGCGGTCCCCCGCTCCGCTTCCGCCTCCAGGTCGGCGGGGACTGCCAAGACCGCGTCCACGCGCCCGGCCCGCAGGGCTTCCTCCGGATCTGGGACCGTCACGGCCTCCAGCAGGCCGCCCGCGTGCCGCAAAAGGCCCCGGACGTCTCCGGAGCTCACCACGGCCACCCGGGCGGGAGACTCCACCCTGCGGCTGGCCCCGGCTTCCACCAGGGCCGACAGACCCGGCACGGCCAGCACCGGCAAGAGGAATCCCAAGATCAGGGCCCGCCGGTCCCGGGCCAGGTCCAGGATTTCCTTACCCGCCACGGCCCACACAGCCCTCATCCGGGCTCCCTTCCTTCGAGCTTGCCTGGAAAGGCCCTGGACCGGGGTCCCCGAAAATCGCTCCGCGATTTTCGGGGTGGTCTAGCGCGGGCTCTCCCTGGAACTGCGCGGACGGCACCTCGCGCCAGATCTTCCCCTGGCGCAGCAGGAGGACCCGGTCGCAGACCTGCCGCGCCTCCGCGGGGGAGTGGGTGGCCCAGAGCACGCACCGTCCCTCCCGCACCAGGGACCGCAAAGCCTGCCGCACCACCGCGGCGGTGTCCTCGTCCAGGCCCGCGGTGGGCTCGTCCAGCAGGAGCACCGGCGGGTCGTGCAGCAGGGCCCGCGCCAGGTGGAGCCGCTGCCGCATGCCGCGGGAGTACGTGCTCGCCGGCTTGTCGCAGAACCCTTCCATGCGCAACCACTGGACCAGCTGGTCGGTGCGGCGCCGCACCTCCCCGGGGGGCAGGCCACACAGCCTGCCAAAGTACCGCAGGATCTCCACCCCGGATAGCCGCCCGTAAACCCCCGCCTGCTCCAGCACCACGCCCACACACCGACGCACCGCTTGAGGGTCCGCGGCCACGTCCCGCCCGCACACCCGGGCGCTGCCCGCGCTGGGCCGGGTGAGGGCCGCCGCCACCCGCAGGGTGGTGGTCTTCCCTGCACCGTTGGGGCCCACCAGGGCCACCGCCTCCCCCGCCCGGACCTGGAAGGTCAGGCCCCGCAGGACCTCCGCAGCTCCGTAGCGCTTGTGGACCTCCGCGAACTGTACGCCCACGGTCAAGACCACCCCGAAAACGCTGCGCGACGGTCTCAGGACGCGCGCCGAGACCACCCCAAAAATCGCCGCGCGTTTTTTGGGGACCCCGGTCTCCCTCCCGTGGAGGGCCTTCCGGGACACGCTCCCATCCTAGCGACCGAACAGCTCCGTCAGCACCCGCACCAGCAGGAGGAAGTTGCTCCACGGCAGGGACAGGACGAACACGCCCAGCAGGGCCAGCCCCGCCCCCTGCCGCACGGGAGACGGCGGGCTCACGTCGTCCATGGGGCCGGGGTGGCCGCGGGAGAGGAGGAACAGGAGCAGCACCGCCATGAGCCACAGGCCCATGAGGAACAGCAGCCCCACCGCCACGTAGGAACCCCAGCGGTGCCAGCGCTCGCCCAGCAACGCCCGGGTGACGTGGCCGCCGTCCAAGGAGCTGGCGGGCAGGAGGTTGACCGCGGTCACGAACACCCCGATCACCGCGGCGTCCAGGAGGGGGTCCAGGTACGCCACGACCTCCGGAGAAGCGCCGAAGCGCCAGCTCACCACCCGGTCCACCACCCACGGCAGCCCGAAGGGGAACCGAGGCAGGGCCAACAAGGGTCCGCAGGTCTCCGGCCGCAACCCGGGACACAGGGCCTGCAGGTCCAACAGCACCGTGCGCTCCAGCCCCAGCCACAGCACCACGGCCGCCACCACGAGTCCCGCCACGGGCCCCGAAGCGCCCAGGTCGAACAGCCCGTCCCGGTCCGGGGCGGGTTCCTTGGAAAAGATCACCGCCCCCATGGTGCCCAGGGACATCTCCCCGCCGAGGAGCAGGGGGGGGAAGGGGATGAAGTACGGACCGCTGGCCTCGATGCCGTGGACCCTGGCTGCCACCTTGTGGCCGAGCTCGTGGACCAGGAGGATGGCCATGAGGGCCGCGCTGAAGGTGAGCCCGTCCACCCACGGGTTGGGCCAGTACCCTGCCCGCAGCACCGCGTGGGGCACTTCCCGGAGCACCTGGCTGAACCGCTGGGACGCCAGGTAGCCCGTGGCGAAGGTGGTACCCACGGTGGCCAGGAACAGGGCCGCCACCAGCCACATGCGGTTTTCCCCGGGCCGCGGCCGCGGCACCACGTGCAGCCACAGGCGGTCCCCGCGGCGGCGCAACAGGGGCGAGTACCCCAGGGGGACGAGCTCCCGCCGCAGGGCGCGGAAGCTCCCCGTCACGTGGGGGCCGTCCGAGACCACGAACCCCACGGCCCCGTCCGCCCGGTGGACCTCCAGGACGGGGAAGTGCCGGCGCACCACGGCCTCCAGGGGGTCGCCCGCGTACGTCATGCCGCCTCCGCGGCGCGGTCAGGCCGCGCCGTCTTCCGCCTCCGGCCCTCCCTCACCGTTTGCGGAGGAAGGCGGGCACGTCCAGGTCGTCGAGGAACATCTTCACGGGCACCTCCGAGGCCTGCGGCGCCGGGCTGGCTGCCCGTTCCGCAGCCTCCGGGACCCGCTTGGGGCGGGCCGCGTCGAAGCCCGTGGCGATGACCGTGATCCGGACCTCGTCCCGCAGGCCCTCGTCGATGACCGCACCGAAGATGATGTTGGCGTCGGGGTCCGCGGCCTCCGCGATGATCTGGGCGGCCTCGTTCACCTCCACCAGGCCCAGGTCCAGCCCGCCCGTGACGTTCAGCAGCACCCCGCGGGCGCCGTCCATGGAGGTCTCCAGGAGGGGGCTGCTGATGGCGGTCCGGGCCGCGCGCACCGCGCGGTCTTCTCCCGAAGCCACCCCGATGCCGATGAGGGCCGAGCCCGCCTCCGCCATGACCGTCCGCACATCCGCGAAGTCCAGGTTGATGAGCCCGGGTACCGTGATGAGGTCCGCGATCCCCTGCACTCCCTGCCGCAGCACGTCGTCCGCCACCCGGAAAGCCTCGATCATGCTCACGCTGCGGTCCACCAGCTGGAGCAGCCGGTCGTTGGGGATGGTGATGAGGGTGTTCACCTGCTCCTTGAGGTTCCGGATGCCCTCCTCCGCGGCCGCGGCACGCCGCCGTCCCTCGAAGGAGAAGGGCTTGGTCACCACCCCGATGGTCAGGGCGCCCTGCTCCCGGGCGATGCGGGCCACCACGGGAGCGCCCCCGGTGCCCGTGCCGCCGCCCATCCCCGCGGTGACGAAGACCATGTCCGCGCCCTCCAGGGCCTCGTACAGCTCGTCCTTGGTCTCCTCCGCGGCCTGCCTGCCCACCTCGGGGTTCCCTCCCGCTCCCAAGCCCCGGGTCAGCTTCGCGCCGATGTGGATCTTGCGCTCCGCCTGGGACAGAGCCAGGGCCTGCACGTCGGTGTTGATGGCGATGAACTCCACGCCACGCAGGCCCGCGGCGATCATGCGGTTCACCGCGTTGCTCCCCGCACCCCCCACCCCCACCACCTTGATGGAGGCGAACCGCCGGAGATCTCGGTCCAGATGCGCCATGGTCCCCTCCTCCCGCGCCGTGTTCCTCTCCCTCGCCGTCTCCTCACTCTCCGTGCAGCACGCTGCGCACCCAGGCCCGCAGCCGGCCCCACAGGGCCCCGTTCCGCTCCGGGCGGCTCACCTGCCTGCGGTCCCGCCGCGCCGCGTACAGCACCAGGCCCACCGCGGTGGCATAGGCGGGGCTCGCCACCGCGTCCGCCAACCCGACCACCCCCACGGGGTACCCCACCCGCGCCGGCATCCCCAGCCGCTCGCCTGCGAGCTCCGCGAACCCGCGCAGGAGGGCGGTGCCCCCCGTGAGGACCACGCCCACGGGCACCCGACGGGCCAGCTCGGGTCGGCTGAGCTGGGCCGCCACCAGGCTGAGGATCTCCTCCACCCGGGGCTGGATGATCTCGCACAGGTGGCGCCGGGGCAGGACGCGGGGCTCCTGTTCCCCCACCCCCAAGACCTCCACCAACTCTCCCTCCCGTACCGCATGCACGGAGGCCGCGCCGTAGCGGACCTTCAGCTTCTCCGCCTCGGGGACGGGCGTCCGGAGGCCGAAGGCGATGTCGTGGGTGATGTGGTTGCCGCCCACGGGCAGGACCACGGTGTGTACCAGCCCTCCCGCGTGGAACACCCCCAGGCTGGTGGTGCCTCCGCCCACGTCGCACACCACCACCCCCAGCTCCCGTTCCGCGGGCGACAGCACCGCCTCCGCGGAAGCCAGGGGCTCCAGCACCATCTCCTCCACCTCCAGGCCGGCGCGGTGCACGCACTTCGCCAGGTTGGCCAGGAAGGTACTGGTCCCGGTGACGATGTGCGCTTCGACCTCCAGCCGCGTGCCGTACATGCCCACGGGGTCCCGCACCCCGTCCTGACCGTCCACCACGAACCCCCGGGGCAGGAGGTGGATGATCTCCCGGTCCGGAGCCGGGATGGCGGCCATCCGAGCGGCTTCCACCACCCGCTCCACGTCCTGCGGCCCGATCTCCCGGTCGCTCCGGGACACCGCCACCACCCCGCGGCTGTTCTGGGAGGCGATGTGCTCCCCGGAGACGGACAAGTACACGGAGCGGATGGTCTGCCCCGACATCCGCTCTGCGCGCTCCACCGCTTCCCCCAAGGCCCTGGTGGTGGCCTCCAGGTCCGTCACCACGCCCCGGCGCACCCCGGTGCACGGCACGGTGCCCACCCCCGCCACGTGCACCTCACCGTCCTCGTCCACCTCACCCACCAAGGCACACACCTTCGTGGTGCCGATGTCCAGCCCCACCAGGGCACCCTTCCTCGGCACCTGCGACCTCCTCCGACCCGGTGCAACTTCGTACAAGGAAACGGCCGTTTGCTTTTGCAACTCTTCTGCGGGGCCTGGCGGACTCCTGCCGGAACGTGCGACGGTCCCGGACGTTCCTCAGGGCGCCGGCTGCACCACCGCCCGCCCGCGGAAACGCACGTCCACCACCGCGACCTGAACCCCCCTACGGCGCAGGGCCCGGGCCACCTCGTGGGCCGTGCGCAGCCCCTGCGCCAGCTGGCCCTCCACCACCCGCGCCACCAGACCCTGGCGCGTGCCCACCGTGTAGTCCCCCGTGGGCAGCCACCGCGCCCACACGAGCTGCGCGAGCTCCCGTTCCGGGAGGGCCGCCACCTCCGCCACCAACCGCACCACCCCTGTCGCGGGTACCACCTCGCCCAGGCGGATCCAGGGAAGGGCGGGGCTCAGCACCACGGGCAGTCCCGGGTTCTGGGGGACCCGCTCCAAGGCTACGCCCGCCTCGTCCACCAGCACCTGCGAACCGTCCGGCAGGCGCAGCACCGCTCGGGGGACCCGCTCCCGCACCCGGATCAGCACCCGCGAAGGCCACCGGACCTCCACCTGCGCCTCCCGGACGCGCGGAAGCCACCGCAGCCGCCTCTGCACCTCCTGCGGGTCCACAGACGCCCAGGGCTTCCCGGGAGCCAGCCCTGCCGCGGCCGCCACCCCGTGCGGGTCCAGGGCCTGCGTCCCTTCGACCTCGACCTCCTGGACGGAGAACGCGGAGGAGTTGGGGAAGCTCGCCAGGGCGCAGGCGAGGCTGGTCACCAGCCACACCCGGAGGATCCGGATCCACGTGTGCAGGCTTTCCTCGCGACTCCCTCCGGCCCCTTCCGGGGGTCCGAATCCGGAGGCAGGCGGTTCCACGCCGCGGGCAGGGGGCCGCCTCCAAAGTCGCCGGGCGGTTCCTTTCGACCCCGGTCCCACCTGCGGGAGGGTTTTCCCGGACACGCTCCTAGAACTCCCCAACCAGCTGGACTTCCAGCTCCAGCTCCACCTGAAAGGCCCGGCGCACCCGCTCCCGGAGCCTTTCGATCAACCGCAGGACGTCTTCCGCACGGCCTCCCCCGGTGTTCACCACGTAGTTGGCGTGCAGGGTGGACACCTCCACCCCGCCCTCCCGCATGCCCTTGGCACCGCACAGCTCCAACAGTCGCCCCGCGGCGTCCCCCGGGGGGTTGCGGAAGACGCAGCCGGAGGAGGGCAGCCGCACGGGCTGCGAGGCACCCCGCTGCTCCAGCCACCGCTGCGTGCGTTCCCACACCTCCAGGGCTGGCGCGGGTCGCAACTCCAACTCCACCTCCGTCACCACCCCGGGTTGGTGCTGCAGGCGGCTGGTGCGGTAGCCGAAGCCCAGGGCTTCCGCGGGCCACCTCTCCTCGCCCTCCGGCCGCACCACCCACACCGTCCGCACCACCTCCGCCAGGCTGTGGCCGTGGGCACCCGCGTTCATCACCACGCCCCCTCCCACGGAGCCGGGGATCCCCGCGGCGAACTCCAGGCCCGCCAGGCCGCGGCGGGCGGCGCGGAAGCTCAGACGCGGCAACCCCGCCCCCGCCTCCGCCACCAGGCGGGTACCGTCCCACCGCACGCGGTCCAGGGCGCCCGCCACCTTCACCACCACACCCCGCACCCCCCGGTCCGACACCAGCACGTTGGAGCCGCGCCCCAACACCACGAAGGGTTCACCCCGCTCGTACAGCCACGCCACCACCCGTCGGAGCTCTTCCCCGGTCCGCGGGATGACCAGGACGTCCGCGGGACCGCCGATCCGGAAGGTGGTGTGCCGGCGCAGGGGTTCGTGGCACCGCACGTCCCGGCACCACCGCTGCAGGGCCTGGGCCAGCCGCTCCGCGGCCACCGGCTCAACCCTCACCGCCTCACCTCCTCTGCCAGCCGCCGTGCCACCCGCCACACGTCGCCCGCGCCTAGGGTGGCCACCACGTCCTGGGGCCCCACGGACCGGAGCAACAGGGGAACCACCTCCTCCAGGTCCGGCACCCAGTGCACCTTTGGGTGGCGGAGGCAGTCCGCGATGAGCTTGCCCGTCACCCCAGGCTCCGGGGGTTCGTCCGCGGGGTACAGCTCCGTCACCACGACCTCGTCTGCGTCTTGGAACGCGTCTGCGTACTGGCGGTAGGTGGTGCGGGTGCGGGTGTACCGGTGCGGCTGGAACACCGCCACCACCCGCCGGCCAGGCCACGCCTCCCGCACCGCCCGCAAAAAGGAACGCACCTTCACGGGGTTGTGCGCGTAGTCGTCCACCACCAGGGGGGCCTCGCAGTACACCTCGAACCGCCGCCGGATCCCGCGGAAACGCTCCAAGGCCTGCGCCATGGCCTCGAAGGATCCACCCAGCTCCAGCCCCACCGCCAGGGCCGCGGTGGCGTTGGCCACATTGTGCCGTCCCGGGAGATGCAACCGCACCTCCCCGACCGGACGCCCGAACCGTTCCAGGGCGAAGTGGGAGCCCACGCCCTCTACCCGCAGCACCCGCCCCCGGTAGGCGGCCTCACGCAGCCCGTAGGTGAGGACCTTGCCCGGCGCGTGTGCCCCCAGGCCTCGGGCGTTGGGGCAGTCCGCGCACACCAAGACCAACCCCTTGGGGTCCGTGCCGGACAGAAAGCGGGCGAAGGTGCCCACCAGGGAGTCCAAGTCCCGGTAGTGGTCCGCGTGGTCCGTGAGGTCCAAGCTGGTGATCACCGCGGAACGCACCCGCACCAGGACCAAGGACCCGTCGCTTTCGTCCACTTCCGCCACCGCAACCCCCTTCCCCACGCGGGCTCCTCCGCCGAACTCCGCCACCTCTCCGCCCACCACCGCGGTGGGGTCGAATCCCGCGGCTTCCAGGGCCACGGCGAGCAAGGCGGTGGTGGTGGTCTTCCCGTGGGTCCCGGCTACCCCCACGGAATCCGGCTCGCCCCGGACCAGCTCCGCCAGCAGCTCTGCCCTGTGGAGCACCGGGAGGCCGCGCGCCCGCGCCGCCACCAGTTCCGCTTCCGTGGCCGGCACCGCCCGGGAAGCCACCAGCCTCTCCACCCCTTCCAGGTGCTGAACGGAGTGGCCCACGTGCACCGGCACCCCCAGCTCCCGCAGCCGCCGCACGCCCGGGCCGTCCCTGCGGTCGCACCCGGACACCCGCGCGCCCCTTCGGGCGTACACCTCAGCCAGGGGGTTCATCCCGGCACCCCCTGCGCCCACGAAGTGCAGCTCACCCACGGGGGTCCTCCCGGATCGCGAGGCCCACCTGCTCCCACACCGCACGGGCCGCCTCGGGCCGTCCCAGAGCCCGGGCCGCCTGCGCCATCCGCTCCCGGCGGGAGGGGTCGTCCACCAGTTCCTGCAGGACCCGCGCCAGTCCCTCTCCCGTCAGGTTCTCCTCCTCCACCACCACCGCCGCCCCCGCTTCTTGCAGGGCCCTGGCGTTGTGCCGCTGGTGCCCGGAAGCCAGGCGCAACGGCACGAGGACCGCGGGCAGCCCCCACGCCAGCAGCTCCGCACAGGTCATCGCCCCGGCCCGGGCCACCACCAGGTGGCTGGCGGCGTACGCGTCTCCGATGGGTTCCAGGTAGTCTACCGCACGGTACAGCAACCTCCCCGTGGGCAGGCCTGGCTCCACACCGGCCCGCGCGCGCCCCGTGGCGTGCAGCAGCTGTAGGTCCGCACGGTGCGCCAGAACCCGCGCCGCCTCCTGCACGGCCCTGTTGAGCACCCGAGCCCCCTGGCTCCCCCCCACTACCAGGATGGTGGTGCGGCCTGCAGCCAGCCCCCACACCTCCCGGGCCCGCTGGGGGTCTCCCCGCAGCGCCGCGGTGCGCACGGGAGCTCCAGTCCACACGGCCTTGCCTCCGAAGGAGGCCCGGGTCTGCGGGAAGGCCACGCACACCATCCGAGCCCGGCGCGCCAGGGCGCGGGTGGCCAACCCCGGCAGGAAGTTGGGCTCCACCAGCACCAGGGGCAGGCCGAGGTCTGCGGCGGCACGGCCCGTGGGGTAGCCTCCGTAGCCCCCGGTGGAGACCACCGCGTGGGGCCGCAGGGCCCGGAGCAGGCCCCGGGCCCGCAAGACGCCCGCGGCCACGCGGGCCAGGTTCCGCAAGGCCAGCCAAGGTCGTTTGCCCACCACGCCCCCGGAGGGCACTTGGTGGAAGGGAATGCGGTGGGTGGGGACCACCTGTGCCTCCAGGCCCCCGGAGCCCACGAACACGAACTCCGCCTGCCCTCCTGCGGCTTCCGCCACCGCCAACAGCGGGTACACATGGCCGCCCGTGCCTCCGCCCGCGAGGACCACCTTCCACATCAGCCCGTCCCTCCCGGCAGCGGCGCAGCCGGCCAGCGGGCGAACACGTCCGCCTGGCGAGGCACCCGTGCGTACTGGGACAGGTTGACGCAGACCCCGGAAGCCGCCATGAGCGCCACCAGCGAAGACCCGCCGAAGCTCACGAAGGGCAGGGGCACTCCCGTGACGGGCAGCAGGCCCGTGGCCACGCCCATGTTGAGCACTGCTTGCCCCGCCACCCAACAGCCCACACCCGTGGCCAGCAGGGCGCCGTAGCGGTCGGGGGCCCGCAGGGCCGCCCGGAAGGTCCGGGCCACGAACAGTCCGTACAGGACCAGCACCGCCGTCACCCCCACCAGGCCCAGCTCCTCCGCCAGGATGGCGAAGATGAAGTCCGTGTGCCGCTCCGGCAGGTAGAAGAACTTCTGCCGGCTTTGGCCAAGGCCGAGGCCGAAGACGCCCCCGGAGGCCACCGCCACCAGGGACTGGATGATGTGGAAGCCACTCCCCAAGGCGTCCTGCCACGGGTCCAAGAACGCCAGCAGCCGCTGGCGCCGGTACGCCTCCCCCAGGGCCGCCCAGGCCCCCACGGGCAGCGCCACCGCGCCCAGCCCCAGAAGGTGCGCCCACCGCGCGCCAGCGCACAACAAGACGGTACCCGTGATCCCCACCAGGACCACCGCGCTGCCCATGTCGGGCTGGCGCAGGGCGAGGGCGGCCAGGGCCAAGGTCACCAGCAGCGGCGGAGCCAACCCAGGGAGGAAGTGGCGGACCCGCTCCCGGCGGTTGGACAGGAAGTGTGCCAGGTACACCACCAGGCTGAACTTCGCCACCTCCACCGGCTGCAGGCTCACCGGGCCCAGCACGATCCACCGCCGCGCTCCCCCGGCCACGTCCCCGATCCCCGGGACCAACACCGCGGCCATGAGGCCCACCGCGGCGCCCAACAGGGGTACCGCAAGGCGGCGCCAGGCGGTGTACGGTACCCGGGAGGTGGCGGTCATGGCCACGCAGCCCAGGAGGAACCACACCCCCTGCCTCTTCAGGAAGTACGCGGCGTCTTGGAACCGCTCGAAGGCCACCACGGAGCTAGCGCTGTAGACCATCACCAGCCCCAGCCCGCAGAGGCCGAGGACGCTGGCCACCAGCCACCCGTCCGGCGCTCCCCGGCGGATCTCGTGGGCCGGAGCCTGCGGTGTCACCCTCCCCGCCTCCTGTGCTGCGCGACCAGGGCGCAGAAGGCCTCTGCACGTTCCCGGTAGTCCGCGAACTGGTCGAAGGACTCGCAGCCCGGGGAGAGCAGCACCGCTTCCCCGGGGCGGGCCAGCTGGACTGCCCGGCGGAAGGCCTGCGCCAGGGTCCGCATCTCCACCACCTCCGCGGGGATCCCCCGGAGCGCCTCCCGCAGCAAGGGAGCGCACTCTCCGATCAGGTATACCGCCCGCACGGGGCTCTCCCGCAGCGCCTCCCGCACCGGGTGGAAATCCTCGGGGGCGGCCTGTGGTCTGCGGCCGCCCGCGATGAGTACGAAGGGGCGTTCCATGGCCCGCACCGCCGCCGCCGCGGCCCCCGGGTTGGTGGCCAAGGAGTCCTCGTAAAAACGCACGCCGGCCACCTCGTCCACCAGCCACAGCCGGTGCGGCAGGCCCCGAAACTCCCGCAGCACCCGCCCCATGGCGTCCACCGCAGCGCCTGCCACCGCCGCCGCGGCGCAGGCGGCCAGGGCGTTGGACACGGTGTGCGCGCCCGGTACCCGCAGGTCCGACACCCGCACCACCCGCTGGTCTTGCCAGCAGATCCAGTCCCCGTCCAGCCACGCGCCGGCCCGGGCCTCCCTCCCAAAGGGCACCAGCCGGGAGGCGGTCCCGCGCGCCAGGGACCACACCACCGGGTCGTCCATGTTGGCCACCAGCACGTCGTTCGGCCCCTGGTGGCGGAAGATGCGGGCCTTGCACGCCACGTACGCCTCGAAGCTGCCGTGGTCGTCCAGGTGGTGCGGGCTGAGGTTGGTGAGGACCGCCACGGGCGGACTGCGCCAGGTCCCCAACAGCTGCCGGTTGCTCACCTCCAGCACCAGCCGGTTTTGAGGGGTGAGCTCGTGGAGGAAGTACAGGGCGGGGACGTGGGCGCGGTCGTTCCCGCTGGCGTACGCCCGCAGCCCCGAAGCGGCCAGCATCCGTTGGACGAGGGTGACCACCGTGAACTTCCCGTTGGTGCCCGTCACCCCCACCACGGGACACGGCGCCAGCTCCAACACCAACTGGGTGAGGCTGTGGGCACGGACCCCCTGGGCCAGCAGGTCCCGCACGGGCGCATTCTCGGGTCTGCGGAACCAGGCCTGGGGGAGGAAGACCACCTGGGCGTCCTGGAGCCCCTCCAGGTAGCGTTCCCGCCAGCGCACGGGCTGTCCCAGCCACCAGCGGACCCGCTCCTCCCGCTGGGACGCCTCCATCCAGGCGTGCGTACGGTGGTACACCTCCGGGAAGGAGTCCGGGGTCTGGAGGTCGTGGCACGTCGGCTCCATCCCCTGCGCCATGAGGAACTCCGCCACCGCGGAGCCCTCCGTACCGCTGATCCCCAGCACGTGCACCCGGAGCCCCCGGAGGGCCTCCACCGCCGGGTGTTCCACCCGGCGTGGCCCCGCCACCCGTACCGCGTTCACCGCCACAGCCCCAGCCCGGCCAAGGCGGCCAGGCACGCCACGAGCCACGCGCGCGTCACGATCTTGGGCTCCTCCCAGCCCACCAGCTCGAAGTGGTGGTGCAAGGGCGAACTGCGAAACACCCGCCGTCCGCGGGTGAGCTTGAAGTAGGCCACCTGCAGCACCACAGACCCCGCTTCCACCACGAACACCAGGCCCACCAGCACCGCCAGCACCTCCGTCCGGGTGAGGAGGGCCAGGGTACCCACCGCCGCCCCGAGGGCCTGCGACCCCACGTCGCCCATGATCACCTGGGCGGGGTGGGCGTTGAACCACAGAAAGCCCAGGCAGCTGCCCGCCACCGCCGCCGCGAAGGTGGCCAGCTCGGGTTGCCCGGCGCGCAGGGCCACCACCGCGTACGCGCCCAGGGTCACCGCCACGCACCCCGCGGCCAGACCGTCCAAGCCGTCGGTCAGGTTCACGCCGTTGGCGAAGGCCACCAGGAACAGCGCCGCAAAGACCACGTACCCCCAACCCATGTCCCACGCGCCCCAGGGGAGCTCCAGGGCGGTGCCCTGCGGGCTTGTGCGTGCCGCGTACCACCCCACGCCCACCGCCACCGGCACCTGGAGAGCCAGTTTCTCACGGGCCCGCAGCCCCAGGTTGCTTCCCCGGCGCAGGCTGAGCCAGTCGTCCAGCAGCCCCACGGCACCGTACGCCACGGTGGCGGCGGCCGCCACGCCCACGGCGGGAGTCCACGGCCCCGCCCCCAGGACGGACCCGAGGGCCCCCGCCAGGAGGGCGAGCCCGCCCAGGGTCGGAGTGCCTGCCTTCTCCCGGTGCCGGGGTGGTGCGTCTTCCCGGATGGGCTGTCGGGCCACGCGCCGCAGCCACGGTAGCAGCGCCCTCACCGAGCCTGCGCACACCACCGCGCCCAGCAGCGCACTCCAGACCACGCTCACCTTTCCACCACCGCCTGCGCCACGCGCTCCAGCCCCACGGCCCGGGAACCCTTGACCAGCACCAGGTCCCCGGGAAGCACCAGGGCGGCGACCGTCCCGACCGCCGACTCCGCGTCGGGGAACCACCACACGCAGCTCTCCGGGAGGCCTGCCTTCCGCGCCGCTTCTGCCAACTCCCGCGCTCCTTCCCCCACCGCCACCAGCACATCCACCCCGTCCCGGGCGCACCGGCGGCCCACTTCCTCGTGGGCCGCGCGGCGGAGTTCCCCCAGCTCCCGCATCTCCCCCAGCACCGCCACCAGGCGCCTTCCGCCCCGCAGGACGCGCACCGCCTCCAAAGCCGCTTCCACGGAGAGGGGGCTGGCGTTGTACGCGTCGTTCACCAGCACCACCCCGTCCCGCAGCTGCAGGACCTCCAGGCGCATGGGCGGCGGGCGGAAATCCCGCAGGGCCGCCACGGCTTCCTCCAGGGAGACCCCTTCCGCCAGCCCTGTGGCCACCGCGGCCAGGGCGTTGTGGACCAGACTGGGAGACGGCACAGGCAGGAAGGCTTGGGAGGAGCCCCCAGGCGTACGGACGGAGAAGCTCACTCCCTCCGGGCGCGGCTCCACCCGCTCCGCCCGGACGTGGCAGCCGCCGCCTGTCCCGTAGTACACCACCCGGGCCTCGGTCTCCCTGGCCATGGCACGCACCCGCGGGTCGTCCCCGTTGAGCACCGCCAGCCCGTCCGGAGGCAGGGCGCGCACCAGCTCCGCCTTGGCCCGCGCCACGTTGTCCACGGAGCCCAGCTGCTCCGTGTGCACCGCCCCCACGCGGGTCACCACACCCACGGCAGGGCGCGCCACCGCACACAGGGAAGCGATCTGGCCCAGTCCCCGCATGGCCAGCTCCACCACCGCGTACCGGTGTCCGGGGTGGACCCCGAACAAGGTCAGGGGAACTCCCAGCTCCGCGTTCCACTCGGGCTGCGAGGCCGCCGTGGGGTACCGCCTGCGGAGTACCGCGGCCACCAACCGGACCGTGGTGGACTTCCCCACGCTGCCGGTGACCCCCACCACGCGCACGGGCAAACGGCGTCGCCAGGCTGCGGCTAGCGGCAACAAAGCCTGCAGGGTGTCCGGGACCTGGACCTGCGCCAGGGGGGCTTCCACCACCCTCTCCACCAGGGCCGCGGCCGCCCCGCGCCGTGCCGCGTCCACGACGAACTCGTGCCCATCCCGGTTCCGACCCCGGAGGGCCACGAACAGAGCCCCCGGGCCGCAGGTCCGGCTGTCCACGCTGACGCGCGTCACTCCGGTGGAAGGGTCTCCGCGCACCACGCGGCCTCCCGCGGCACGGGCCAGCTCCTCCACGGTCAGGACGGGACCAGCCCCGGACACGGTTCCGGCGCCTCCCACCCGAGCTCCCGCAGGGCCTGCCGGGCCACCGCCCGGTCGTCGAAGGGAACGGTGCGATCCGCGAAGACCTGCACGGTCTCGTGGCCCTTGCCGCAGATGAGCACCGCGTCCTCGGGCCGGGCCAGCTGCACCGCCTTCCGGATGGCCGCGGCGCGGTCCGGCTCAACCTCGTACGCTCCCCGGGGCGCCTTCGCGGACCGAATCCCCTCCACGACCTCCGCCACGATGGCCAGGGGGTCCTCGCTACGGGGGTTGTCGGAGGTGACCACCACGTGGTCCGCCAGCTCCACGGCGATGCGCCCCATCACGGGCCGCTTGCCCCGGTCCCGGTCGCCTCCGCAGCCGAACACCGCGATGACCCGGCCGCGGGTCACCTCCCGGGCCGCGGCCAGCACGCTGGCGAGGCCGTCCGGGGTGTGGGCGTAGTCCACCACCACCAGGAAGGGTTGGCCCGCCTCGATCCGCTCGAACCGACCCGGCAGGCTCCGCACCGCCTCCAGGGCCTGGGCGGCCCGGTCCAAGGGCACTCCCCAGCGAAGCCCCACCGCCAGGGCGCACAGGGCGTTGTACACGTTGAAGCGGCCGCACAGGCGCAGCCGGACCGAGACCCGCCCCGCGGGGGTCACGGCCTCGAACCGGCAGCCTTCCGGGTCCACCCGCACGTCCTCCGCCCGCACCGCGGCGTGTTTGCTCAACCCATAGGTGAGCACGGGAGCCCGGCTGCGGGAGGCCATGTACGCGCCGTGGGGGTCGTCGCGGTTCACCACGCTCAGGCCGTCCGGCTCCACCCGCTCGAACAGCCGAGCCTTGGCCTCCCGGTACGCCTCCCAGGTGCCGTGGAAGTCCAGGTGGTCCTGGGTGAGGTTGGTGAAGGCGGCCACCCGGAACCGCACTCCCCCCACCCGCTCTTGCGCGAGGGCGTGGGACGCCACCTCAAGGGCAGCGGCCCTCAGCCCGGCCTGCACCATGCGCGCCAGGAGGGCGTGCAGGTCCGGGGCCTCCGGGGTGGTCCGCTCCACGGGCTCCCAGGCGTCGCCCACCCAGGCGCCCAGGGTCCCCACCACCCCGCACGGCACTCCACCCGCCGCCAGGACGGCCCGCACCAGGACGGCGACCGTACCCTTGCCGTTGGTGCCGGTGACCCCGACCACGTCCAGCTGGCGAGACGGGTGGCCCCAGAAGGTCGAAGCCACGGGCCCCAGAGCAGCCCGCACGGAGGGCACCACCACCTGGGGCAAGGGAACTTCCACGGGATGCTCCACCAGGACCGCCGAGGCCCCTGCTTTCCACGCTTCCCGGGCGAAGGTGTGGCCGTCGTACCGCTGGCCCCGCACCGCGCAGAACAGGTCCTTGGGCCGCACGCGCCGGGAGTCGTAGGCGATGCCGCAGACCTCCACGTGGTCGGGGCCGAGGAGCCGGTACGAGGGCAATTCGGAAACTAGCTCTCGAAGACGCACGGCGGCCTCCGGCAAACCCTCCCCATTATAGGCACCCCGGGTTCAGTCCCCTCCCCGCCCCCGGAGGACCTGCGGGCTGGACTCGCTGGGCGGGACGCCCAGGACCCACAAGGCCTGGGAGGCGATCCGGCTGAACACCGGGGCGGCCACCACCCCTCCGTAGTAGGCCCCGCGGGGTTCGTCCACGACCACCAGGATCGCCAACCGCGGCCGGTCCGAGGGGACGACGCCCACGAAGGAGGCCACGTAGCGCCCCGGCTGGTAGCCTCCGGAGGGCGAGGGCTTCTGGGCGGTACCCGTCTTCCCGGCCACCCGGTACCCTTCCACCGCGGCCGCGGTACCGGTCCCGTCGGTGACCACCTCCTCCATCATCCGTAACAGGGTCCCCGCCACCGAGGGGGACAAGACCCGGACCTTGTCTTCCGCCCCCTGCACCCTGCGCAGCCGGCCCTCCGGGTCCCGCACGGCCACGGCCACGTGGGGGCGCACCAGGTACCCGCCGTTGGCCAGGGCACTGACGAACCGCACCAGCTGCAGGGGGGTTACCGCCACCCCTTGGCCGATGGCCACCACGTAGGGATCCGTGGCGCTCCAGGCGCTGGGAGGGCGCAGGAGACCCGGGGACTCGCCCGGCAGGTCCACCCCGGTGGCGTGGCCGAACCCGAACCGCGCCAGGGAACGGTGCAGCAGGTCCGGCCCCAGGGTGGCTCCCACCTGGGCGGAAGCTACGTTGCAGGACAGGCGCACCACGTCCGCCACCCCCACCCGTCCGTGAGCTTCCCCGTGTGCTTCGCGGATGGTGTAGCCTCCGGGGATGCGCAAGGCTCCCTGGCAGAGGAAGCGGGATTGCGGCCCGATCACTCCGGCTTGCAAGGCGGCGGCCAGGACCGCCAGTTTCAAGGTGGACCCGGGCTCGTAGGCCTCCAGAGCTCGGTTGCGCCACGCCTCCGGGTCGTCTCGAAAGCGGTTGGGATCGAATCCCGGCACGCTGACCACCGCCAGGAGGTCCCCCGTGTGGACGTCCATCACCACCGCCGCCCCACCCCGCGCGCGGTAGTGCTCCACGGCCCGCTGGACCTCCCGCTCCGCCACGTGCTGCACCACGCTGTCCAACGCCAGCACCAGGTCCGCCCCGGGCCGCGGGGGGGAAAGGTTCTGACGGCCTTCCAGGATCTCCCTTCCCAAAGCGTCCCGCACCCGCACGGCCCGGCCCGGACGTCCCCGCAGGTCTTCCTCGTACCGCAGCTCCACCCCGGCCAGGCCCTGGTTGTCCACCCCCGTGAAGCCCAGGACGTGCGCCGCCAGCGGCCCCGCGGGGTACACCCGCTTCTCCTCCTGCTCGAACCCCAGCTGGTCTTGCAGGCGCAACCTCCGGAGCCGGGAAGCGACTTCCGGGGGCACTTGGCGGGCCAGCCACACAAAGTAGCCGTCACCGCGGACCCGGTCCACCACCCACTCCGGCGGGACGCCCAGGACGGGCGCCACCTGTCGGGCGAACTGCCCCGGGTCGCGGATGGCCCGGGGCACTGCGTAGACGGAGTCCCGCACCACGTTGCTGGCCAGCTCTCGCCCTGCCCGGTCGTAGATCCGCCCGCGGGACGCGGGCACCGTGACGGTCTCCACCTGCTGGCGCCGGCCCAGCTCTCGCAGTCTCTCGGAACCCGCGGTCTGCAGGTACGCCACCCTGGCGGCCAGCGCCACCAGGCAGGCCAGCCACACCACGGCCACACCCCGGATCCTGCGCCGGGAAAGGGCCAAGACCTGCGGGGGACCGGGCCCGGGCCCCCGGGAGGAGGAGGGAAGGCGGCTCATGGCCGCCCGGGTTCTGCGGCGGAGGCAGCCGGGTCGTGGAGCAACCGCACCACCCGCTGCCACCACGCCAGCCCCGCGGTCTCCGGCCGCGGCCCCGTAGTCGCCACGGGGACCCGCACCGCGGCGAGCTGGTTCGGGGCGGGGACTGTCAAGCCCAGGTCCGCGGCCAGCCGTTCCAGCCGCTCCGGAGACCGCAGGGCTGCCACCTGGGTCCGCAGCCGCTGCTGCTCCTGTTCCAGCTGGGCCACCTCCTGGCGCAAGGCCCGCAGGCGGTAGCCACCCTGCGCCGCCTCCGTCTCCAGCCACACGCGGCCCAACAGGGGAAGGGCCAGGAGGAACACCACCACCAAACCCCGCGCCACGGGGTGGGTGCGCCGCAGTCTGCGGGGGCCCCCAGACGCGGGCAACTCCCGCGGCAGCAGGACGGGGTAAGTACGCCTGCGGGGGGAGGCGGTCACGGGGAAGCCTCCACCCGCTCCGCTACCCGCAGGCGCGCGCTGCGGGCCCTGGGGTTGGCCCGCACTTCCTCCGCGTCCGGGCGCACGGGTTTGCGCGTCAGCGGACGTAGCCTCGGGTCCGACTGGAACGCCCGTTTCACCAGGCGGTCCTCCAGGGAGTGGAAGGAGATGACCACCGCCCGACCTCCCGGCCGCAGGACCTCCGGCACCTGGCCGAGGGCCTCCTCCAAGCATTCCAGCTCCCGGTTCGTGGCGATGCGCAGAGCCTGGAAGGTCCGGGTGGCCACGTGCAGGCGCCGCGGCCAACGGGACCGCGGGACCGCGGCCTGCACCGCCTCCACCAGCTCTGTGGTGGTCCACAGGGGCCGTCGGCGGATGATGGACCGCGCGATACGCCGCGCGAAGGGCTCCTCCCCGTACCGCCGCAAGAGGTCCGCCAGCTCGGCCTCGGAAAGCCGGTTCACCAGGTCCGCGGCGGTCTGCGGTTGGCCGGGATCCATGCGCATGTCCAGGGGACCTGGGAAGTGGAAGCTGAAGCCCCGCTCCGGACGCCGCAGCTGGAGGCTGGAAACCCCGAGGTCGAACAGCACCCCGTCCACCTCCCGCAGCCCGAGCCCGTGCAGGAGCGTTTTGAGGGCTGCAAAGTTCCCGTGCACCAGCTGCACGCGCCCTTCGAAGCGAGCCAACCGGTGCCGGGCCACCTCCAGGGCCTCGGGGTCTCGGTCGATGCCGACCACCGTGCCCGAGGGGCCCGAGGCTTCCAGGAGGCGTTCCGCGTGGCCTCCCGCGCCCACCGTGGCGTCCACGTAGACGCCCCCGGGGGTTGGCCGAAGCCACTGCAGCACTGCGTCCGCCAGGACGGGGACGTGCAGGGTCTCCTCCGGGGGCAGGTCACCTACACCACCCCGGCCCCTCTCCGCTGGAGGGGTTTTGCCGGGACACGCTCCCAGAGACGCCTGGAGGGGCCGGGGCCCGGGTTCGCGTCGTCCGCGCTGCGTCGGCTGGGCGTGGAGCAGGGGGGTTGGAGCGAGCGACGGTGTGTGCGCGCGGCGTGGTCGCTGTGTTCGGGAGTAGCCCGGGCCCCGGCCCCTCCAGGCGTCCGCCTTCCCTTGCCACGCCATCCCGCTTACAGCTGCAGCCCCCGCAAGCCTTCCAAGAGCGCCGCCTCGTCCTGCGCGGTGCTCTGCAGGTACGCCTGCCAGCGCTCCTTGCTCCACACCTCCACCTTGTTGACCAAGCCCACCACCACGGCCTCCCGGCTGATCCCCGCGTGCTCCCGCAGGGGTGGGGGGAGCAGGAAACGGCCCTGCCGGTCCAGCTCGCACTCCACCGCGGAGCCCAGCAGGTACCGGACCAGCCGGCGGTTCTCCAGGGGTTCGCCCGCCAACTTCGCCTCCACCCGCTGCCACTCCAGCAGCGGGTACAGGACCACACACCCGTCGAAGCCCCGGGTGGCCACGAACCGCTCCCCCATGGGGCCCCGGAAGCGAGGCGGCATCACCAGCCTGCCCCGGTCGTCCAGGGTGTACTCGTACTCCCCCTTCAGCATGCGTCCCCACGAGTTGGGTTGTTATCCCATAGATCCCCACGGTTCCCCACTACGCTGAGATGAACACGAATCCTGCCGGATGGCAAGAGAATTCACAAATTCTCGGGGAAGGTGTACGTCTGTTCGGTGCCTCAGGGAGACCGTGGTGGGGTCAGTAGACCACCTCGTGGACGCCGTCCCGGTGGCGCACCACGATCACGTCGCCGCTCTCCTGCAGCTTGCGGATGGCCGGGGTGATCTCCTCCAGCACCACCGTGGACAAGCTCAGGCCGTCCTCCGGAGGCGGGTCGAAGGACTTCCCGCAGGTGGTGCAGTAGTGGCCTCGCCGCGGCACGAAGACCCCCCGCACCTGGCTCCACCGGATGGTCACGTTGCAGACCACGTTCTCGCTGTTGCAGTACGGGCACGTCATGCTCTCACCCGGCTCCTGCGGGAGACCCCGGTTTCCCTCCGTTCGAGGGGTTTTTCTTGGACGCTGTGGGAGCGGGCCTGTAAGCCGGGTTCTGTACGCCGGGATCTCCCCGGCGCGGCGGCCATCTCTCTGGGACTCCCGTCGCCGGGAGCCTCTAGCGGCCTACCCGGGGATCGGCGGGCCACCTCATCTCCCCCTACTCGGCCTTGCTCCGGGTGGGGTTTGCCTGGCCGGCGTGTCACCACGCCGCCGGTGCGCTCTTACCGCACCGTTTCACCCTTACCGGCCCACCAGGGCCGGCGGTATGTTTCTGTGGCACTTTCCCTCGGGTCGCCCCGGGTGGGTATTACCCACCACCCTGCCCTGTGGAGCCCGGACTTTCCTCACCGCCGTCTGGCGGCGCGGCCGCCCGGCCCGCTCCCACCTCCATTTTCTCACGCCTGGGAAGGTGTCCCCGTCCTGCGTGCCAGCTCCTCCGCCAACCGCTGTGCGGCCTCCCGCAGCTGCCCTGGGGTGAGCCGACTTAAACCTGCCACAGCCTCTTCCACCCGGCCCTCCCGGGCCGCCCGGACCACCGCCTCCACGGGGTCCCCCGCCCGGGACAGGGCAAGCCGGGCCAGGCGGTCTGCCCGGGCGTTCTCAGACCGCGGCACGGACCGCACCACCACCTGGGAGAAAGACCTCATGCGGCGCTGCACCGCCTCGAACAAGGCCCGCAGCTCCGGGTCCCGCACCCGGTACTGCCCCAGGAGCTGCCGCGCCACCAGCTCGCTGTCGGTGCGGACCTCCACCACCTGTGCGCCCAGCTCCCGCGCCTCCTCCAACGCCCGCAACAGCGCCCGGTACTCCGCCACGTTGTTGGTGGCCACGCCGATGGCCTCCGACACCTCCCGCAGCACCCGCCCGGAAGCGTCCTCCACCACCACGCCCACCCCCGCGGGTCCGGGGTTGCCCCGGGAAGCCCCGTCGGTCCGTACCACCACCTTCACGGGACCAACAGCCGGCCGCAGCCGGGGCACGCCAGGGGTGGGCCCTTCTCCTCGGACCTCAGCCGCTCCCGGAAGGCGGGCGCCAAGCTCACGTGGCAGCCCCCGCAGGCCTCGCCCACCACCTTGGCCACGGGAGGCTGCAGCCGCTGTCGCAGCCGCTCGTAGTAGGCCACCAGGTCCGGGTCCATGCAGGCGGCCTGGGCGTCCCGCCGCTGCCGGAGGGTCTGGAGCTCTGCTTCCAGGGCCCTGGACCGCGCGGCCCGGTCCTGCACCGCCACCCGGTACGCCGCCTCCAGGTCCCGCAGTTCCGCGTCCAGCTCCTCCAGTTCCCGCTCCACGGACTCCGCTTCCTCCATCTGCTGCAAGATCCAGCCCTCGAGCTGCTCGTACTGGCGGGCCAAGGCGTCCAGTTCCCTCTGGAGGTTCACCAGCTCCCGGGGGTGGAGGCGACCGCTGTACAGTTCCTGCTCCAGCCGATGCCGCTTTTCCCGGAGGGACTGCAGCTGCAGCTCCGCGGCCCGCTGCGCGGCCCGTACCTGCTGCGCCCGGGAACGCAGCTCCTCCAGCTTCTGGCGGAGCTCTCCCAGACGCAGGGCCGCGTGGTTCTCCGCCGCCAAGGCTTCCGCCGCCGCCTGGCGTTCCGCGATGGCCACGTCCAGCAGGTGGAGGCTCCACAGGGCGTCCCTGGGGTCCATGGGAGGGGTCTTCCCCGCCGGGTCCCCGGACCCCTGCCGACAGTCACGGGGAACCCCTTGTGCCTGTGGCGGACAAGCCCCCCTCCAGATGGAGGGCCTCCGCGAGCTCCTCGGCCGCCCGGGCCGGGTCCGGTGCCCGCACCACCGCGGAAACCACCGCGACCCCCGCGGCACCCGCCTGCACGCACGCAGCCACCCGCTCCCGAGTGATCCCGCCCACGGCCAACACGGGAACCCTCGCCCGCCGACACACCTCCCGAAGAGCCTCCACACCCACCCCCGCGGCAGCCTTGGTCCCGGGCGGGAAGACCGGGCCGAACACCACGTAGTGCGCCACCTGCTCCGCCGCAGCCAGCGCCTCCACACTGTGCACGCTCGCCGACCGCAGGAGGCCCGCGGCTTCCTGGGGCACCTCTGGAGGGATCTGCGACTCCGGCCAGTGCACGCCCGCAAATCCCAGCTCCCGCGCCAGACCCGGCGGCCCGTTGAGGACCACGGGCACGGTGTCCCCCAGGGCCCTCCGGGCCTGGAGAGCCAAAGCCCGCAGGGCGTGGGTTGGCCGGCCCTTGGCCCTCACCTGCACCGCCACCGGGACCGACGCCCGAAGGCCGCGCAGTCTCTGCAGCGTCCGCTCCCAGCGGGACTCCCCTCCCGCGGCGTCCACGTCCGCCACCACCAGCAGCCGCGGAACGTCTCCCCGCACGGTTTGGGGACCCGGGTCCATCTTCCCCTCGGCGGCTGTTCCAGGGCGGGCGCCTAGGGCCACGCGGGGACTTCCACCCGCCCCTCCAGGGGCGAGGAGGGCTCCGCCCAAAAACGCTTGGGCATGCGACCCGCCAGGTACGCGGCCCGACCGGCCATGGCTGCGTGCCGCATGGCGCGGGCCATGGTGACCGGGTCGTGGGCCCGGGCCACCGCGGTGTTGAGGAGCACCGCGTGGCAGCCCAGTTCCATGGCGATGGCCACGTCGGACGCGGTGCCCACCCCCGCGTCCACGATCACGGGCACCCTGGCCCGGGAGACGATGAGGGCGATGTTGTGGGGGTTGCGGATCCCCAACCCGCTGCCGATGGGAGCGCCCAGGGGCATGACCGCCGCGCACCCCAGCTCTTCCAGCTTCTTGGCCAGCACGGGGTCGTCGTTGGTGTACGGCAACACCACGAACCCGCGGTTCACCAGCTCCCGGGCCGCCGCCACCAGCTCCACGGGCTCCGGCAGCAGGGTGTCCTCGTCCGCGATGACCTCCAGCTTGATCCAGTTGGTCCCCAGGGCTTCCCGGGCCAACTCCGCCACCAGCACGGCCTCCTTCGCGGTGAAGCAACCCGCGGTGTTGGGGAGCACCTCGAAGCCGTGGCTCCGCAGAAGTCCGTACAGATCCTCCCCCTCCGGGGACGGCCGCACCCGCCGAAGGGCCACGGTCACCATCTCCACCCCCGCCGCTTTCAGGGCCTCCACCAGCACCTGGTGGCTCGGGTACCGCGCGGTGCCCAGGATCAGCCGCGAGAAGAAGGTGCGTCCCGCCAGCTGCCAGGGATCTGTGTCCCACAAGGCTTGTCCGTGGTCCATCTCACCCTCCCTGGACCGCCCGCACGAACTCCACCTGGTCGCCGTCCTGCAGGCGGAAGTGCGCCCACTGCTGCTTCGGCACCACCTGGCCGTTCACCGCCGCCGCCAGCCCCGGCGCGGGGTCTCCCACCAGGTCCGCCAGGGTGGCCCCTTCCGGCACCTCTCGTGGCTGCCCGTTCAACCGCACCCGGAGCACTCCCCCCACGCCTCAGCCCTCCTGAAACCGCCGGGGATCTACGGAGCTCGCCATGGGGTGGACGGTGCCCTCCACCGCGTGCCGCACCAGCACCGCGGTGAGGGGAGCCAGCTCCACCCCCTTCCGGTAGTGTCCGGTGGCCACCAGCAGCCCTGCCTCTCGGCCCACAGGGCCCACCGCGGGCACGTTGTCCCGGATGGCCGGGCGGAATCCCACCGCCACCTCCCGGAGCGGCATCTCGTCCATGCAGGGCAGGGCTCGCCGGCCCTCCCGCAGCAGCTCGTACACCCCGCCCGCCAAGGCCTCCCGCGCCCAGCCGCGCTCCTCCACCGTGGCTCCCAGGACCGTCTCCCCCCAGGGCCGCGGGACCACGTACACCCGGGGTGTCCTCACCACGTGCGGGGAGTCCAGCCCTGCCCCCAGGCGCAGGACCACTCCCCGTACAGGCCGCACGGGGAGCCGACAGATGTGGGGTGGCAGCAGGGAAGCCGTCCAAGCGCCCGCGGCCAGCACCACCGTCCGCGCCAGCACCTGCTCTCCGCCCTGGACTTCCACAGCCCAGGCTCCGTCGCGCCGGGCCACCGCCTGGACAGGGGAGTTCTCCCGCACCTGTCCCCCGTGGAGCTCCACGCTGCGGCGCAGGGCCTGCAGAAGCCGCCGCGGATCCACCTGCCAGTCGTCCTGGAGCAGCAGCCCGCCCACCACGGAGGGCGCCAGGGACGGCTGCAGTTCCCGGGCTTCCTGGGCGGACAGCCTGCGGGTCCGCAGGCCGAACCGCAGCTGCGCCTGCTCCAGGTGCACCAGCTCCCGCAGGTCGTCCGCGTCCAGGGCCACCACCACCGTCCCGGAACGGTCGAAGCCCACGGAGACCCCCGAAGCCTCCTCCAACCGCGCGATCCACTCCGGGTACATCCGGTGGCTTTCCAAGGCAAGCCGCGTGGTGGTCTCGGGGGTGGCGTCCGCTTCCGCGGCGGGGGCCAGCATGCCCGCGGCCGCGGAAGCGGCCGCGGTCTCCCCGACCCGGTCCCGCTCCAGGACCACCACCTGGTGCCCGCCGCGGGCCAGTTCCTCGGCCACGGCCAGGCCGATGACCCCGCCTCCCACCACCACGACCTCCGTCAAGGGCGGTACCTCCCCCCGGCGGCGGGATCCAAAGACGGAACCCACTGCCTGGTGCTTTCGGAGCACTCAGGGAAAGGGAGCGGCGGTACAGTCCTGGAGGCAGGTTCGAGGAGCACTTCCGCGCATTCCCTCCGCCGGCATTACCCGGATCAGGTTCGACGGGTGTCTCTCAGGCCGGCGTCTCCGCCGACCACCCCGTGCGCTCCGCATCCATGGTCCTGCACCGCGCCGCGGATGTCAACGCGGGGACCCCGGCCGAGGTCGGCGGTTCCCCTCACGAAGGCACCGCCTGGACACCCGAAGCTCTCTGGGCTCTCCTGAGGACTGGTCGGGGCGGGCGGATTTGAACCGCCGACCTCAGCGTCCCGAACGCTGCGCGCTAGCCAAGCTGCGCCACGCCCCGCACCCCAAAGGGTACCACAAGGGCTACTCCGAGGTCTCCGGGGAGCCCTCGTCCGAGGTCTGCGGGGGCGTCCCCTGGACCGCCTGGCGGAGCAGGTCCCCGGCCACGGCGCCGATGGTGAACCCGCTGGTGCGTTCCTGGCCCTGCTGGTACTGGGCCAGCTCCTCCCGCTCCCGCTGCTGCCGCAGCCGGCGGACACTTACGATCATCCGGCGGTCCTCCGGCTTGATCTCCGTGATCACCGCCTCCACCGTGCTCCCCACCTGCACCAGCTCCTCCACCTTCTGACCCCGCCGCTCCGCCAGCTCGCTCAGGGGGAGGAAGGCGTCCACGTCCTTCAGCCGGACGAAGGCCCCGGAAGCCGCCAGCCGCACCACCTTGCCCCGCACCACGTCCCCCTCCCGGTACCGGGACCGGATGTCCACCCAGGGGTCGGGGAGGACCTGCTTGAGGCTCAGGCTGATCTTCCCCGCCGCGGGGTCCACCCGGATGACCCGCAGACGCAGGGTCTGACCGCGCCGCACCACCTCCGAGGGGTGCTTGATGTACGTCCACGCCATCTCGCTGATGGGCAGCAGGGCGTCCACCCCGCCGAGGTCCACGAAGGCACCGAAGTCGGTGATCCGGCGCACCACCCCCTCCACCTCGTCGCCTTCCCGGAGGGTCCGGAACAGCTCTTCCCGACGGCGGGCCCGCTCCTCCTCCACCGCCTGCTTGTGGGACAGGATCACCCGGTTCCGGTCCCGGTCGATCTCGATGACCTTCAAGGGCACGCTTTCCCCCACCAGGTTCTCGAACCGCCGACCCTTCACCCGCGTGAGGTCGATGTGCGAGCCGGGGACGAAGCCCCGCAAGCCCACGTCCACCACCACCCCGCCCTTGACGCGGTCCACCACCATGGCGTGCAGGATCTGGCCGTCCCGGAGCGCGGCCTCCAACCTCTCCCACGCCCTCTGCACGTCCGCGCGGCGCTTGCTGAGGAGGATGCTGCCCTCCTCCTGCTCCACCCGCATCACGTACACGTCGATCTGCTCGCCTACCCGCAGGTCCGTGGGGGACTCTCCGGGACGGAACTCCCGTACGGGGATCAGGCCCTCGGACTTTGCACCCACGTCCACCAGCACGCCTTCGGTGTCCACCCGCACCACGGTACCGCGGACAATCTGCCGCTCCTGCAGCTCCGGGAACGCGGCCTCCATGCTGACTTCCTCAGCGGGTGTCCGGCTCTCCTCGGACATACGGGCCTCCTGCGCGAGCCTACACGCGAAAAAAGGGCGTTTCCGCCCGGGTGCTCCGCCATTATACCCGCCCTCCCACGCCAGGGGCAAGGCGGAAGCTCACAGGGCCCAGTACTGCGACAAGGCGCGGCGAGCTTTCCGGACCCGTTCCCGCACCACCGCGTACGGCACCTCGGGCGGCTTGTGGGACGCCTGGGGCGTCCCCAGCCCTGCCACGGTCCTCAGGGTGGCTTCCACGGACCGGCTCAACCCCCGCAGATCGTAGCCGCCCTCCAGCACCAGAACCACCCGCCCTCCGCACCACCTCCCCGCGGCCTCCTGCAGGAGGGCGGCCAGCCGCGCGAACCCCGCCTCCGACAGCTGCATCCTCCCCAGGGGGTCCGAGTGGTGCGCGTCGAACCCCGCGGAGACCACCACCAGGTCCGGCTTCCACAGGTCCCCGAGGGGCAGCAGGAGGTCCTCGAAGACCGTGGCGTAGCCCTCGTCCCCCACCCCCGGAGGGAGCGGCACGTTCACCGTGAGCCCTTCCCCTTCTCCCTCCCCCGTCTCCTCCAGGGCACCCGTGCCCGGGTACCACCCTTCCTGGTGCAGGGACGCGAACAGGACCTTTCCGTCCCGGTAGAACACCTCCTGGGTGCCGTTTCCGTGGTGGACGTCCCAGTCCACCACCATCACCCGCGACAGGCCCAAGTGTTCCGTGGCGTAGCGCACCGCCACCGCCGCGTGGTTGACCAAGCAGAAGCCCATGGCCCGCTGGGGACCCGCGTGGTGGCCCGGGGGGCGGACCAGGGCGAAGGCGCAGGGGGCCCGACCCCGGACCACCGCATCCACGCCCCCCACCGCTGCCCCCGCGGCGGCCACCACCGCCCGCCAGGTCCCCTCCACCGCGTAGGTGTCCGGATCCAGCCACACCCCCGGGGCTCGGCTGGCCCGCTCCACCCGGCTGAGGTACTCGGCGGGGTGGACGAGCTCCAGCAGTTCCCGCGGGGCCGGGTCCGGCTCCTCCCGGGGCAGGCGGTCCCACAGCTCCTCCTCCTGAAGCCGCGCCCGCACCGCCTCCACGCGCTCCGGCTTCTCCGGATGGGGACGCGGCGGGGTGTGGAGCAGGCAGTCCGGGTGGTGCAGGAGCAGGCAGGTCACGTCCGCGCGGGCCTCGCGGCGAGGGCTCTCCGCAGGGCCTCCAGGGCCGCGGCCACGCCCTCGGGATGACGGTACACGAACTGCCCCGCCACCAGCACCGTGGCACCGGCCTCCACGGCCTGGGGCCCCGTGCGGGCGTCCACCCCGCCGTCCACCTCCAGCTCGAACCGCAGGCCTCGCTCTTCCCGCATGCGAGCCAGCCGACGGACCTTGCCCAGCATCCCCGGCAGGAAGTCCTGGCCGCCGAACCCAGGATCCACGGTCATGACCACCACGGTCTCCACCTCCTCCAGGACCCACTCCACCATCTCCGGAGGGGTGTGGGGGTTGAGGGCCACCCCGGGGGATGCGCCCAGCTCGCGGATGCGGGAAAGGGTCCGGTGCAGGTGAGGGCAGGCTTCCACGTGCACGGAGATGCGGTCTGCCCCCGCGTCCCGGAAAGCCCGCAGAAGGGAGTCCGGTTCCGCCACCATCAGGTGCACGTCCACAGGCAAGCTCGTGGACCGGCGCACCGCCTCCACCACCAGGGGGCCCACGGTGAGGTTGGGGACGAACCTCCCGTCCATGACGTCCACGTGGATCCAGTCCGCACCCCCCGCCTCGGCCTCCGCCACCTGCTGCCCCAGCCGGGCGAAGTCCGCGGACAGCACGGAGGGCGCCAACCGGATCACGGCCGCACCTCCTGCAAGAACCTCCCCCCCAGGTACACCTGGACGATGGCGTACCCTTCCACCTCCACGGTGTGCTGGACACGCTCTCCCGGCTCGTGCACCTGCCGGTACACCACGCGGACGCCCCGGTTGTCGATCACCACGATCCGCACCTCCTCGGGCTCGCCGGGGGGCACAGTGACCTCCAACCTCACCCGGCGGAGGTTCCCCGCGGCAGGCTCCGCGGTGGCCTGAACCCCGGGCAGCGGGCTGGACGCCGGTCCGGTGGGTTGAGGGCGCGGCAGAGGGGGTGCGGCTTCCGTGGGAGTGGGCTGCCCCTGCGGGCGCACCGCGAGAACCAAGCTCAAGCCTTGGGTCCGCCGTACCCTGGACCCCGCGGGGGGGGACTGCTCCACCACCACCCCGGGGGCGAGGTCCCCACGGGCCACGTAGCCCACCCGTTCCAGGTTGAGCCCCACCCGGTGCAGGACGTCCCGGGCCTGTTCCAAGGTCAGCCCCACCAGCCCGGGGACCGTCACCAGCTCGGGCCCCTTGCTCACCACCACGTTGACTCCTGCACCCCGGGTCACCTCCGACCCCGGGCCGGGGTCCTGGGACACCACGACGCCCCGGGGCGTCTGGTCGTCGAAGTCCTCCCTGACCGTCCCCAGCCGCAGCTTGTTCTGCTCCAACAGCAAGGTCGCCTCCGCCAGGGCCCGCCGGGTGACGTCCGGCACCACCACCCGCTCGGCCCCTTGGCTCAACACCACCGAAACCCAACGGCCCTCCCGAACCCGCTGCCCGGGTGGCGGGTCCTGGTCCACCACCACGTCCCGCGGGTAGCGGTCGTGGTACTGGCGGCCGGCCACCACCAGCTGCAGCCGCACGTCCGCAGCCGCGGCCTGCGCTTCCGAGAGCGGACGGCCCCGCAGGTCGGGCACGGTCACCTCGCCGACGTTCACATACGCCTGCAGCGCCCGCCAGCCGGCCACCATGCCGGCCGCCACGGCCACCAGCAAGGCCGCCGCCACGGCCACGGGGGAGGGCCTGGGCCACCGCCGCCGCGGGGGTGCAGGGCGCTCCAGGACCACCGTGGGCCCCTCCCGCCAGTAGCGGGCGTGGCCCTCCAGGTCCGCCTTCATGTGCGCCGCGGACGGGTATCGGTCCTGCGGCCTCTTGGCCATGGCCCGCCGGACCACGCCCTCCAACCACTCGGGCACCTCCGGGTTCAGCTCCCGCGGGGACGGCGGCTCTTCGTACAGGTGCTTCAGGGCCACCGCGATGGGCGACTCGCCGTCGAAGGGCAGGCGGCCCGTGAGCATCTCGAACAGGACCACGCCGAGGGAGTACAGGTCGGAGGCCGCGGTGACGGGTTCTCCCCGGGCTTGCTCGGGCGACAGGTAGTGCACAGAGCCGAGGACGGTGCCGGTCTCCGTGATGGTGGCGGAACTCAGGGCCCGGGCGATTCCGAAGTCCGTGACCTTCACCTCTCCCGCGGGGGTCAGGAGGATGTTCTGCGGCTTGATGTCCCGGTGCACGATCCCCTGGGCGTGGGCGTACTGCAAGGCCTCGCACACCGCCGCGGCGATGGACACCGCCCGGGAAGGCGGGAGAGGGCCGGACCGCCGCAGGTACGCCTTCAAGTCCTCCCCTTCCACGTACTCCATGACCAGAAAGCGCACCCCACCGTCCTCTCCGCTGTCCAGAACGGGTACCACGCGGGGATGGGAGAGGGCAGCGGCGGAGGAGGCCTCGCGCTGGAACCGTTCCACGAACTCGCGGTCGTGGCTGTACGGCTCCCGCAGGACCTTCACCGCCACCAGCTTGCCGTCGGACAGGCGGCGGGCGCGGTACACCGTGGCCATCCCCCCCTGGCCCACGGGATCCAGGAGCTCGTACCGGCCTGCCAGCACCGATCCAGAGAGCACCGCCACGGCCTGCCTCCCGCCAGGGCCTTCCTACGGCATGCGGCGCAGGGCCGCCTCCAGCACCTTCTGGGCCACCGCCCCGGCCACCTGCTCCCCCGCGTCCTCCACCAGCACCGCCACCGCCACCCGCGGAGAGCGGCCGGGCCCGAACCCCACGAACCAGCCCGCCTTCCTGCGACGGTCCTGGAAGGTCACCGTGGCGCCTACCCCGGCCACCGGCCCTCCCGCGGCCCGCAGGGCTTCCTGCACCGCCTCCGCCACCTCTGGCGCCATGATCCGCACCGCGGGGGACTTACGGGCGCTTGCGGAAAGGCCCCCGGACAGAGGTGAACCTTCCGGCCCCTGCAGGGCGTCCACGAAGTGGGGCACCACCCGCTCGCCCGTGCCGGCCACGGTGGCCACCACGGAAGCCATCTGAAGCGGAGAGGCCAGGAGCTTTCCCGCCCCGGAGAGCAGGCCTGGGAGCGCACCTGCCTCCCACTCCCCTGCCTCGGGCAGCCGTCCCGCGGCCGCGGGCGCGTCAGGGGTGGGGACCTGCCCCAGCCCGAAGGCCTCCGCCATTTCCCGCAGCACCCGTCCCCCCACCCGGGTGCTCAGCCGCGCCAGGGCATCCTCGCAGGCCGCCTGCAGGATCTCCCGCACCTTCTGCAGCCCGCGGCACTCCACGGGGGTGGCGAGTTCCGCCACACCGCGGCTCAGGGCAGCGCTCAGGACCACCACCCCGAAGGTCCGACCGGGTGGGTACGAGCCCGCCAGGGCCCGGTCGTGCAGGGGCGCACGGGGAGACCACCGCAGCTCTGCCCACGTCTGCTCCAGCCGGTTGGGGTCGAAGGACGGGCGGCTCACGGAGGCCAGGACTCCGCCCGTGGCCACGTCCAGCACCACCACCGCACCAGCGCGGGCGCCCAGGGCTTCCCAAGCCAAACGCTGTAGGGCCGTGTCCAGGGTGGTCACCACGTCCAGCCCTCGCCGGGCCTCCCCGGCCCGCCTGCGCAGTTCTTCCCACAGCCCTGCTTCCGCCGCGCTGAGCAGCTGCGCCTCCAGGGAGGCTTCCAGCCCCGCCTTGCCCAGGAGGACGCTGCGGTAACCCACCGGGTGTGCGAACAGCTCCCCCGTGGGGTACTCCCGTACCATCCTCCCTCCCCGACGCACCGTGCGGGCCAGGACCTCGCGGTTGCGGTCCAGGATCCGGCCTCGGAACACGTGGTCCTCCGCGAGCAGGACCCTGGGGTTCGCGGGGTGGTAGGCCAGCTCAGGGCCCCGCACCACCTGCCAGTACCCCGCCCACCCCGCGACGAGGCAGAGCAGGGTGAGGTGGAGGGCTGCAAGCCTCAGGACGCGACGCTTCACCCCACCTCCTCCTGTTGCTGCAGGCCTGCCACAGCCCCCAACAGGGCCAAGGAGCTAGCCACGGACACCGTTCCGTAACTCAGGAAGGGCAGGGGTACCTCCAGGCCCGGGAGCAGGCCGGTGGATCCCGCCGCCGCCAGCACCGCCTGCCCCGCCACCAGGGACCCCGCGCCCGCTGCCAGCAGGCGCCCTCGTGGGTCCGTGGCCTTCAGCGACGTGCGGAACACCCTGCCCACCCACAGGGCGTACGCGGCCAGGACCGCCCCCACCGCCGCGAAGCCCCACTCTTCCGCCAGGGCCACTAGGGCAAACCCGGAGTGTGCCCCGGGGACCAGTTCCGGGTGTCCGCGGCCGGGCCCTACACCGAACAGCCCTCCTGAGCCCAAGGCGAAAAGCGCCTGCACCACCGGGAAACCCGCTCCCATGGGGTCGGCCCACGGGTTCACCCAGCCCCAGACCCGCTCCGCCAGGTGCGGGAAGGTGCGGTAGGCCAAGACCAGCAGTGCGGCGAAGGCAGCCCCGGCCCCCCACAGGGTGCGTACCCTCGCTCCCTGGTAGTACAACAGGCTCATGGCGGTCCAGGCCAGGACTGCCGCCGTCCCCAGGTCCCCCCGGGCCACGGACAACACCACCGCGGCGGCCCACAGCAGTACACTCGGACCCCACGCCCCCCTCTCGTGGACTCCCACCGCCGTCCACACCACCAGACCGACCTTCACGGGCTCCGAGGCCAGCTCCCACAGCAGCTGGGAGTCCACGGACGGGCCGCCAAGCCACCTCCGGGCCTCCGGCCCGACCCAGGGCAGGAGGGTGAAGGCCACCAGCACCCCCACGGCCACCCTGGCCACACACACCAGGTGCCCGGACCTTGCCGCGTGGGCTGCGGCCAGGAGCAGGGCCATCCCCACGCACACCCAGGCCGCCTGGTAGGCCAACAGGTGGGGCTGCAGGCGGTAGGTGGTCACCAGCCCCAGCGCCACCAAGAGTGCCGTGAGGGGGAGGAGGACTCGGTCCGTCCCGCGCAGCACGTGGTCTACCAGGGGGAAGCTCAACAAGGCCACCAGGGCGTACAGCAGTGCCACAGGTGGGGTGTCGGGAGCCCGCCCCCAGTGCACCAGGGCGGCTCCGCCCAGCCCGACGCCGAGCACGAGGCTGTACCGCTGCACGGGGGTGCGCACGGCCGCTCCTCAGACGCGCCCCCGCACCTCGGGACCCCGGGGCTCGAGAAACCGCAGCACGGTGGAACCCACCCGCAGGCGGTCCCCGTGCCGGACGGGTGCGGGGGCTTCCAGGCGCTCACCGTTCAGGTACGTCCCCGCCTCGGATCCCAGGTCCTCGACCCAGAACCCGCCGCTCCTGGCCACCAGCCGCAGGTGCTGGGGGCTCGCCGCGTCATCCCGCAGCACCACGTCGCTCCGAGGAGAAGCTCCCACCACCGTGGTGTCCCGCACCGGGAAAACCTCGCCCGGGGCCAGCCCCGGCCCTTCCTCCACGGTCAGGATCGCCCACGGGACTTCCAGCACGTCCGCTGCGGACGCCCGCAGGTCTTCCCCCACCGCCCGCACCACCCGGTACAGGAACAGGAACACTCCCGCCAGGAGCAGGTATCGGAGGGGCAGCAGCCACTCGCTCACGGCACCTCCCGGTACTCCAGCACGACCCTCCCCAGACGCACCCGGTCCCCGTGCCGGAGCCGGCAGCGGTTCACCCGCAGCCCGTTCACGTAGGTCCCGTTGGTGGATCCCAGGTCCTCCAGCTCGGTCCCCTCGGGCCCGCGCCGGACGCGCACGTGTTGCCTGGACACCCCGGGGTCCGGTACCACGAGGTCGCAACCCTCCGCGCGCCCCACGGTGTACGCACCCGGGCGGAGGACCAAGGCGCCGCCCACCCCCGGCCCCTCCACCACCCGGAGGACAGGGTCGCCGCCCACCTGGTAGATGCGTGTGTCCGCCGCGGCTCCCTGCACTAGAGCTCCCCAGGCGGACAGCCTGCCAAGGCAGGCCGGGACGGGTTCCTGCCAGGGGTGTAGGCTTCCCGCAGCTGCCCGCAGGCCGCGAGGATGTCCGTGCCCCGCTCCACCCGCACGGTCACAGGGACGCCGTGGGCGCGCAGGACCCGCGCGAAGGCCCGCACCCGGTCCGGCCCCGGTCGCTTGTACGGCAAGGAGGGCACGGGGTTCCAGGGGATGAGGTTGGTGTGCGCCAGCAGCCCCCGCAGCCGCTCGCCCAGCCGGCGCGCGTGGGCCGGGGTGTCGTTTACGCCCTCCAGCAACACGTACTCGAAGGTCACCCGTCGGCCCGTGCGGGCCACGTATTCCCGGCAGGCGTCCAACAGTTCCGCCACCGGGTAACGGCGGTTCACGGGCACCAGCTGGTCGCGCAGCTCGTCGTCCGGGGCGTGCAGGGACACCGCCAGGGTGAACCCGAGCCGGAGCTGCGCCAGCCGCCGGATCTGGGGCACCAGGCCCACCGTGGAAACCGTGATCCGGCGCATGCCCACCCGCACCCCGTAGGGCGCGTTCAGCAGGCGCACGGCACGGACCGTGGCCTCCAGGTTGGCCAGGGGCTCCCCCATCCCCATGAAGACCACGTGGGTGACCCGCTCGCCCTGGTCCTGCTGCATCACGTAGACCTGGTCCACGATCTCCCCCGCGGTCAGGTTACGGCCCAGGCCCCTGAGCCCCGTGGCGCAGAAGGTGCAGCCCATGCCGCACCCCACCTGGGTGGACACGCACGCGCTGCGCCGTCCGTCCGCGTACCGCATCCACACGCTCTCCACGGTGCTGCCGTCTTCGCAGGCCAACAGGTACTTGGTGGTGGACCCGTCCGCGGAAGTGGTGCGGCGGAGCACCCGCAGGCACGAAAGACGCGCCTCCTCCGCCAGCCGCCGGCGCAAAGTCCCCGGCAGGTCCGTCATGCCCTCGAAGGTGCGGGCCCCGTGGCCGTGCACCCACCGGGCCAGCTGACGCCCGCGGTACGCGGGTTCGCCCAGCCGGGCGACCCACGAGGCCAGCGCCTCCTCGTCCAGGGATCGCAGGTCGGGACGGTCCGTCATGTCCTGCGGAGCCTCGCCACGAAGTAGCCGTCGGTGCCGTGCCGGTGCGGCCAGAGGCGCAGGGTGCCGTCCTCCGCCTCCAGGGTCCCGTCCCCCCACGGGACCCGGAAAGGCTCCGGCACGAAGCGCCCGGAGGCCAAAATCCATTGTACGACCTCCTCGCCCTCCTCCGGCTCCGTGGAGCACACGCTGTACACCAGCACCCCGCCTTCCCGTACCGCCTGGCTGGCGCCCAAGAGGATCTCCCGCTGCGTCGCCGCGGCCCTCGGGAGGTCCTCCGGCTGCACCCGCCACCGGATCTCCGGCCGCCGCCGCACCACCCCCAACCCCGTGCAGGGGGCGTCCACCAGCACCCGGTCCGCTCCCCGTACGTCCAGGTTCCGGGCGTCGCACCGGCGCGCCTCCACACAGCTGGCCCCCAGGGCCCGCGCCCGCCTGGCCAAGACCTCTACCTTGCGCGGGTGCAGGTCGCACGCCACCACCCGCCCCCGGTCCTCCATGAGGGCGGCCAGGTGGGTGGCCTTCCCTCCGGGGGCCGCGCAGGCGTCCACCACCAACTCGCCCGGCCGGGGGTCCACGGCGTAGGCCACCACCATGGCGGCCTCGTCCTGCGGCACGATCCAGCCCTCCTCGGCCAGGGCGAGCCGCGGGTTCAGGGGTCCCCGTACGCGCAGGGACTCCGGGAGCGCTCCCCGCTCCACCTCCAGGCCCGCCTGCGCCAGCCGCTCCGCCACCGCAAGGGGAGAGGCTCGAAGGGTGTTGGCCCGCACGTGCGCCACCGGTGGCGCGTTGTTGGCCTGGCAAAGGGCCCGGACCTCTTCCTCCGGAAACCGCGCGAGCCAGCGCCGCACCAGCCAGAGCGGGTGGCTTGCCAGGACCGCCAGCCGGTGGTCCGGGGCCTGCGGGGGTGCGGCCTCCCCGTCCTGCGCCACGCGCCGGAGCACCGCGTTCACCAGGGCCGCGGTGCCCTTGTGGCCGTAGCGCTTGGCCAGCTCCACGCTGGAGCTCACCGCCACCGCCGCGGGCACCCGGTGCAGGAACAGCACCTGATACGCCCCGATCCGCAGCACCTGGCGGATGGCCGCGGGCAACTCCTCCAGGGGACGACCGCAGGTGTTCTGCAGGGTCCAGTCCAGCCGGGCCCTCCACCGCAGGACGCCCAGCACCAGCTCGGTGGCGAGCTCCCGCTCACCCTCCGGGAGGGCAGACCTGGCGAGCGCCGCCTGCAGGGCGATGTTGGCGAAAGCGCCCTGGAGCTCCACCCGCTGCAGGACCCGCAGGGCCAGCTCCCTGCCGGTCTGCGGCGGACCGACCGCGGCGGTCACTCCCGGGACATGTGCCGGATGGCCAACAGCCGCAGCAACTCCACCAGGGCGCTGGCCGCCGCCGCCACGTAGGTGAGGGCCGCCGCGCCCAACACCGCCCGCACACCGTCCAGCTCCCTGGGGGTCACCAGCCCGTGGGCCTGCAGGGCCAGGGAAGCCCGGCGGCTTGCGTCAAACTCCACGGGCAGCGTCACCAGGGTGAAGGCCACGACTCCCAGGAACAGCAGGATCCCCAGGTCCATCAACCAGCCGCCCGCCTGTCCCAGGAACATCCCTACCACGAACAGCCAGATCCCCAGCTGCGAACCGATCCCCGCCACGGGCACGATGGCGTTCCGCAGGGCCAGGGGCGCGTAGTTCTCCTGGTGCTGGAGGGCGTGGCCGGCCTCGTGCGCGGCCACCGCCAGGGCGGCCACGGAGGGAGTTCCGTACACCTCGGGGGACAGCCGTAGGGTCCGGGTCCGGGGGTCGTAGTGGTCGGACAGCATCCCGCGTACGGGCTCGATGCGGACGTCCCGCAGGCCTGCCGCCTGCAGGATGCGCGCTGCCACCTCCGCCCCCGTCAAGCCCACGCCCGCGGGGACCCGGCTGTACCGCCGGAAGGCCCCCATGACCTTGAACTGCGCCCACAGGGCGAAGCCGAAGGCGGCCAGGGCCAGCCAGAACAGTGGTCCTCCGTAGAACAGCATCACCGCACCTCCCGCCCTATTTTACCAGACCGGGGCTCCCCTCCTGACCCTCCGAGTCCAGCCGCTCGCCCGGCCTGAGCCGGTAGCCCCGGGCGTACTCGGCCCCGGACATCCGGCGGCCGGACGCAGGCTGCACCTCCACCACCTCCACCGCTCCAGAACCCGTAGCCACCACGAACCCCTGCGGGCTCAGGCGGAGGACCTGCCCCGGCTCGCCCTCGCCGTCCGTCACCCGGACCTTCCACACCCGCAGGATCCGCCCCCGGTGCACGGTGTGGGCCACGGGCCACGGGTCCATGGCCCGTACGAACCGCTCCAGTTCCTGCGCGGACTGCTCCCAACAGATCCGGCCGTCTTCTTTGGACAGCTTGCCGCAGTAGCTGGCCTGCGCGGGATCCTGCGGCTTCGGCTGCACCTGCCCCCTCTCCAGGGCGCCCAGGACCTCCAGCAACAGCTCGGCCCCCTCCTGCGCCAGCCTCGCCTCCAGGGTGCCCGCGGTGTCCTCCGGGAGGATGGGGACTTCCTTCTGGCCCAGGATCTCCCCAGCATCCAGCTCCTCCGTGACCCTCACCACCGTGACGCCCGTGGTGGGGTCTCCCTGCCGGATGGCCGCCTGGACGGGGGACGCTCCGCGGTACTTGGGCAGCAGGGAAGGGTGCAGGTTGACGCAGCCCAGCTTGGGCAACCGCAGCAACCACCCGGGGAGGAGGCGCCCGTACGCCACCACCACGCCCACCTCGGGCCCCGCCGTCTCCAGGACCTCTCGGGCTTCCCGCAGCCGCTCCGGCTGCAACACGGGCAAGCCCAGCTCCCGCGCGCGCTCCGCCACCGGCGGGGAGGTCAAGCGGCGCCCCCTGCCCGCGGGGCGGTCCGGCTGTGTGACCACCGCCACCACCTGGTGGGCCCTGGCCACGGCTTCCAAGGAAGGGACCGCGAAGCGGGGCGTGCCCAGAAAGAGCACCCGCATCCCGGCCTCAGCGCACCACCTGGCCCACCAGGCGCTCGCGGTCCGTGTAGTGGATGTCCGCGGGGCTTTCCACCCGGTCCGTGATGAGGATCCCGTCCAGGTGGTCGACCTCGTGCTGGAAGATGCGGGCCAGCCAGCCCTCCGCCCGCACCTCTTGCACCCGTCCCTTCCGGTTCTTCCCCTTGACCACCACCCGGGTCGCCCGGGCCACGTCGCACAGCACCCCGGGCAGGGACAGGCAACCTTCCTGCGCCACCTCCCGACCCTCCCGGAAGGTGATCTCGGGGTCCGCGAGCTGAATCAACATGCCCTCGTACTCCACCACGATGACCCGCAGGCTCAGCCCCACCTGAGGAGCCGCCAACCCCACCCCGCTCTCCTGCCGCATGACCTCCACCATCTCGTCCATGAGACGCACCACCTCCGGGGTGACGCGACGGACGGGCTTGGCCTTCCGGCGCAAGATGGCGGCCCCGGGACTGTTCACCGTGACGATGCGCATGGCTTCCGGCTCATAGGATACCCTGGCCTCGCCCCTACAGCAGCCTGTCCCGAAAATCCTTCGGGCAGATGGGACCGGGGTCCCCAAAAATCGCGCAGCGATTTTTGGGGTGGTCTACAGCATCTCCACGGGGTCCACGTCCACCGCCACCCTCACGCCCTGGGGCCTCCGCCACCCGGCCAGAGCCTCCCGGACCGCGCCCCGCACCGCCTCCCCTTCCGTCCCGCGCACCACCAACCGCCACCGGAACCAGCCCCGCAGGGGGCTGAGGGGGGCGGGCGAGGGACCCAGGACCTCCGCTCCGGTCACCCTCTGCGCGAGACGGCGAACCCCCTCTTGCGCCGGTCCCTCCTCGCGCGCGGCCACCACCACGTGGACCAGGCTCGCAAACGGCGGGTAACCGAGACGCCTGCGCTCTTCCCACTCCGTCTCGTAGAAGCCCACCACGTCGTGGGAAGCCGCCGCCCGCACGGCGGGGTGGTCAGGCTGGTACGTCTGCACCACCACCTCCCCTGGCCGGTCCCCCCGGCCCGCCCTGCCCGCCACCTGCACCAGCTGCTGGAGGGTCCGCTCCGCCGCCCGGAAGTCCGGGAGGGAAAGCGCCACGTCCGCGGCCACCACCCCCACCAACCCCACCTCCGGGAAGTCCAGGCCCTTGGCCACCACCTGGGTTCCCACCACCACCCGCACCTCCCCGCGCCGTAGGGCGTCCACCAGCCGCGCGTGGGCACCCTTCCGCGACAGAGTGTCCCGATCCGCCCGCACCACCGGCACGTGGGGGAAGAGCTGGCGCACCGCCTCCTCCACCCGCTGCGTTCCCGGCCCGTAGGGCCGCAGCTGAACGCCTCCGCAGGACGGACAGGTGCTGGGAGCTCGCACCACCCGGCCGCAGTAGTGGCAGCGGAGGGTCCGGCTGGTCAGGTGGAAGGTGAGGGACACCGCGCACCGCGGGCACCGAGGTGTGTGTCCGCACTCCCGGCAGACGACACACGCCGCGTACCCCCTGCGGTTTACGTACAGGAGGACTTGGTCCCCGCGGTCCAGGTGGGCCCGCAGGGCTTCCAACAGGGGCTGGCCGAAGACCGACCGCGGCGGCTCCCGGCGCATGTCCACCACCCGGATCTCCGGCAGCGGGCGTCCGGCCACGCGTTGCGACAGGCGCAGGCCCTGCCACGCTCCGCGGCGGACGTTCCACAGAGCTTCCACGGAGGGGGTGGCGGTTCCGAGGAGGGCAGGTGCCTTCGCCCTGCGGGCCCGCTCCACCGCCACCTCCCGCGCGTGGTAGCGGGGCGGGTGGGGCTGCTTGTAGGCGGTCTCCTGTTCTTCGTCCACCACCACCAGGGCAAGGCGGGGGAGGGGTGCGAACACCGCGGACCGGGTGCCCACCACCACGTCGTAGTCCCCGGCCTGCAGGCGTCGCCAGGTGTCGAACCGCTCTCCGGCACCCAGCTGGCTGTGCAGCACCGCCACGCGGTCCCCAAACCGCCCGAGGAACCGCGCCACCGTCTGCGGGGCCAGGGTGATCTCGGGGACCAGGACCAGCACCTGGCCCCCCGCGGCCACCACCTCGGCCGCGCACCGCAGGTACACCTCCGTCTTCCCGCTGCCCGTCACCCCGTGCAGGAGGAACACCCGGTGCTCCCGCCGCCCCAGGGCCCCCCGGACGGCTTCGTACGCCGCGCGCTGCTCTACCGTGAGTTCCGGCGGGGGACCCTCCTCCCGGAAGGCTCCCCGCAGCGGGTCCCGGGTCACCTCCACCTCCCGCTCCTCCGCCACCCCCGCCTCCACCAAGCCCTTCACCGCGGCCTCGCCCACCACCTGGCAGAGCTCTCCGCGGGAAACCTCCTCCGCCTGGAGCAGCCGCTGCAGGGCGGCGGCCCGTTTGGGGGCCCGTCGGCGCCACCGGTCCACCAGCTCCCACGCCCGTTCCCCCGGGACGCAAAGACGCACCACCTTCTGGCGGGCCGGCCGCACCGCGGGAGGCAGGCCCACCAGCTCCCAGTCCACGCAGCCTGCCTTCCGCAGCTTCGCCAGGGCCCTCCGGGCCTGCGGTCCCACCTCCGCCACCAGCCGGCGTTCCTCCACAGGACCTTGGCGCAACCGCTGCACCACTTGTGCGAGGGTGGGGTCTCGCACCTCTGCCGCTGGCTCCCGGACGAGGCGCACCGTACGGACCAGGCGCGAGAGGGCCTCCGCGGGGAAGGCCGCGCGGAGGGCGTCCCGGAGGCTGGCCAGGTACCGGGGTGCCACCCACCGGGCCAGCTCCCACGCCTCCTCGTCGAAGAGGGGGGTCCGGGACACGACCCCCTGGACCGGGAGGACCTCCGGCACGGGCGCCTGAAGGTCGTGCCCCACCACGAACCCCGGTACGGTCCGGCCCGCCAAGGGGACCAGGACCCGGGAGCCTACGGGCAGCGGGCCGAGTTCCGGCGGGAGGGTGTAGTGCAGGGGGCCCGCCATGGGCACGGCCACGTCGGGCAGGACCAGGACGAACACGTTCCTAGGGGGTTCGCGGCAGCGGCTCCAGGAGGGTCCGCGCCACCTCCAGGATCTCCTCCGGCTCCGCCATCCTGCCCCAGCCCTCCCGGCCGGAGGCGAGCCGGCCGTAGTTGGGGCCCACGAAGCGGTAGCCCATGTCCTTCAGGGTCTGCACGTTGCGCTGGGTGGCGGGGTGTAGCCACATGGGCTCCGCCATGGCGGGGGCCAGGAGGACGGGGGCCCGGGTGGCCAGCACCACCGCGCACACGGGGTCGTCCGCCAGACCCCCCGCCAGCTTCGCCAGGGTGTGGGCGGTGGCGGGCGCCACCACCACCAGGTCTGCGCGCTGGCCCAGGGCCACGTGGGGTTCCGCGTCCGGGCTTCGGGGATCCCACAGGTCCACGAGCACAGGGTGGTCGGACAGGGCCCGGAAGGTGACCTCGCCCACGAACCTGGCCCCCGAGGTGGTGAGGGCCACCCACACGGAGGCGCCCTCCCGCCGCAGGCTGCTCACCAGGGCGGCAGCTTTGAAGGCTGCCACCCCGCCGGACACCCCCACCACCACCGTGCGGTCTTTCACCCTGTGCGCTCCATCAGGGCGCGGGCCAGGCCGCACAGGGCCTGCGTCACCGCCTCCCGCTCCCAGCGGTGGGTGTCTACCACCACGTGGTAGGGAGACAGGTCGTCCAGGTCGATGCCGTAGATGGCCCGGTACCGACGCCGCTCGCTGGCCTCCCGCCGCTGCAGCTCCTCCAAAGCCACCCGGGGATCCACCCCCTCCCGCTCCGCCACCCGTTGGGCTCGTACCTCGAGAGGGGCGCGCAGCCACACCTTCATGGCGGCCGGCACGAACCACCCGCTGAGGCGGGAGTCCACCACCGCGTTCCCCTCCCGGGCCATCTCTACCTGCAGGCGGTCCAGCTCTCGGTCGATGGCGTGGTCTTGCTCGGCCATCTCGGAGAAGCGCAGCAGGGTCACGCCCCGCTCCTCCGCCCACCGGCGCATGACCTCGCCCGCGGACAGGTACCGCAGCCCCAGCCGCGCCGCCAGGGCCTTGGCCTGCGTGGTCTTGCCACTCGCGATCAGCCCGCTGACGGTGATGATCACCGGTTAGGCTTCCTCCGCCTCCTCCGAGGGCTCCCGGGACAGGAAGCGGTGCGCCACGGTCTCCGGTTGCACCGCGGAGAGGACCACGTGCCCGCTGTCGGTGATCACCACCGCCCGCGTCCGCCGGCCGTACGTGGCGTCGATGAGGGACCCGTTCTCCCGCGCCTCCTGGATGATGCGCTTGATGGGCGCGCTGTCGGGGCTCACGATGGCCACGATCCGGTGGGCGGCCACCACGTTGCCGAACCCGATGTGGATCAACCTCGGCTCCACGGCCTCACTCCACGTTCTGTACCTGCTCCCGGATGGCCTCCAGCTCCGACTTCATCTCCAGCACCGCCCGGGTCACGTCCAGGTCCCCGGCCTTGGACCCCACCGTGTTCACCTCCCGCTGCATCTCCTGCAGGAGGAACTCCAGCTTACGGCCCACGGCGCCGTCCGAGGCGTGGAGGAGGGCCCGGGCTTGGTGGAGGTGGCTGCGCAGCCGCACCAGCTCCTCCCGGACGTCGCAGCGGTCTGCGAACGCCGCCACCTCCATGGCCAGGCGGGCCTCGTCCGGTGGGCGCTCCACCCCCAGGGCCCGCACCAACTCCGCCACCCGTTCCCGGAGGCGCTGCGCGTACACCCGGGGCAGCTCCTCGGCGCGACGGGACACTTCCTCCACCCACTCCTCCACGCGCGCCACCCGCGCCGCCAAGTCCTCCGCCAGGTGCGCGCCCTCCGCTTCCCGCATCCGTACCAGGCTGTCCAAGGCCTGGTCCAGCCCCGTCCGGAGGGCTTGCCACGCCAGCTCCACGTCGGGCCGCACCTCCTCCAGCCGCACCACCTCCGGCAGGGCCAGCAAGGCCGCCAGGTTCAGGGAGTCCTGGATCCCCAACTCCCGCCGCAACGTCTCCAGAGCCTGCGCGTACTGCCGCGCCAGCTCCGTGTCCACAGTCACGGACCTAGCGCGGCCCGTGGCTTCCTCCCGCACCAAGACCTCCACCCGACCCCTGCGGACCCGGCCCGCCACCGCCGCCCGCACCCGGTCTTCCAGCGCCCCCAGGTCTCGAGGGAGCCGCACCACCACCTCCAGGAAGCGGTGGTTGGTGGAGCGCACCTCCACCCACCACCGCCCGGTCTGGGCTTCCACCTCCGCGGCGCCATACCCTGTCATGCTCCGGACCACGTGGGCCTCCTCCGGCACTAGTATGATAAGCCCCGGATGCCAGCCCTCCCCGCCTCCACCTTCGACAGCGTGGTCCTGGCCGCGGTGGCCCAGGAGATCGCCCGACGCTTGCCCCTGCGGATCCTCCGCGCCGGGCCGGGGGCGTCCTGGGAGATCCTGCTGCACACGGACCGCGGGGTCCTGCTCTTCAGCGCGGACCCCTCGTGGGCGCGGGTGCACTTCACCCGCCTCCGCCCCGTCCTGCCCCACCCACAACCCCTCGCGGACTTGCTGCGGGCCCGCCTCGTGGGCGGGCGCATCGTGCGGGTGCGGCAGCCGGCCTTCGAGCGGGTCCTGGAGCTGGAGGTAGAGGCCGCGGACGGGCTCTGGCAATTGGTGGCGGAACCCATGGGGAAGCACGCCAACCTGGTGCTCGTGCGGGACGGCACGGTGGCGGGGGTCGCCAGGCCGGTCGCTCCCCACCACTCCCGCGTGCGGCCTCTGCTCCCCGGCCTCCCGTACCGACCTCCCCCGCGGGACCCCCGACCTGCACCCGGGGAGTGGGACGCCGTCGCCCTGGAGGCCTGCCTCCGCAGCAGGGAAGAACCCCTGTGGCGGGCCCTGCTGCGGTGCGTGGCGGGCATCGGCCCCCTTTTGAGCTACGAGGTGGCGTGGCGTACCGGGGACCCCGAGGCCCCGTGCGAGCCTGGCCGGGGAGCGAAGCTGGCCCTTGAGCTCGCGCACCTGCGGGATGACCTGGCCCAAGGCCGGTTCGACCCCCGCGTGTACGGGCCCCCGGGCGAGGCCGCGTTCTTCACGCCCTTCCCGTACAGGTGCCTGCAGACCCTGCAGTCCACCCCGGTGAGCATGAGCGAGGCGGTGGAGCAGGTGCTGGACGCCCGCGCCCGCGCCGCGCACCTGAAGGCACAACGGACCGCCCTCCTGCGGCGCATCGAAGCCCTGCTGGCGCGCAAGACCTCCGCCCTGGAGCAGGTCCGGCGTGACCTGGAAGAGGCCCACCAGCTGGACCGGCTCCGGGAGTCGGGAGAGTTGCTGCTGGCGTACGCCCACCAGGTGCCCCGGGGGGCTCATTCGGTGCAGCTTCCGGGCTACGGGGGCCAGCCGGTGGAGATCCCCCTGGACCCCTCCCGGAGCGCGGTGGAGAACGCCCAGGAGTTCTTCCGCCGGTACGCCAAACTCCGCGCTACCCTGCGGGCCCTGCCCGCGCGGGCGGAGGCTCTGGAGCGGGAGGTGGAAGCCTTACACGCCCTGCGGGTCCACGCGGAGGACGCCTCCACCCCGCAGGAGCTGGAGGCGGTGCAGGCAGACCTGCCCGCTCCTCCTGGAAGGAAGCGCCCGCGCCCCGCCCTGCCCACGCCCCGCACCTTCACCGTGGACGGTTTCCAGGTCGTGGTGGGACGGTCCAACCGGGACAACGACCGCGTGACCTTCCGCATCGCTGCCCCCCGAGACCTGTGGTTCCACGCCCGAGGCCTTCCCGGGGCGCACGTGGTGCTGAAGACCGGGGGCCGGACCCCTTCCGAGGAGACCGTGCGGCGGGTGGCCGCTCTGGCCGCTTACTACAGCGCGGGGCGCCAGGCAGGGGCGGTGGAGGTGGACGTCACGGAACGCCGCCACGTGCGCAAGCCGCCGGGTAGCCCCGCGGGCTGGGTCACCTACCAACGAGCGCGGACGTTGCGGGTGGCGCCGCAGCCTCCGGAAGGCCTTGAAGCGACCTCCTCTCAGGAAGGGGCTGCGGCGGAGGACGCCGGCCCTGGCACGCTGTGAGAAGCGCCGAGGGACCCCGGATCGAGGAAATCCACCCGGTCTACCTGCCGCAGGGCTCTCCCGGGTCAGGTCCCTAGGGGTGTCCCGGAAAAACGTGGGGTGGTCTAGTCAGGCTCCTCGATGACCACCTCGTCCACCCCGTCTGTCTCCACCAGGCGCACGGTCACCCGCTCCCGGGACGAGGTGGGCAGGTTCTTCCCCACGTAGTCCGGCCGGATGGGCAACTCCCGGTGCCCGCGGTCCACCAGCACCGCCAGCTGGATCGCCGCGGGCCGCCCCAGGTCCATGAGGGCGTCCAGGGCCGCCCGGGCGGTACGGCCCGTGTACAGCACGTCGTCCACCAGCACCACGGTCTTGCCCCCCACCTCGAAGGGCACCTCCGTGCGGGCCACCTTGGGCCGGTCGGGAAGGCGGTCCAGGTCGTCGCGGTACAAGGTGATGTCCAGGACGCCCACGGGCACCGCGGCTCCCTCGATGCGCTCGATGGCGCTGGCCAGGCGCCTCGCCAACACGTCCCCGCGGGTGCGGATCCCCACCACCGCCAGATTCGCGGTGCCGCGGTTGCGCTCCAGGATCTCGTGGGCGATGCGCACCACCGCCCGTGCGATGGCCTGCGCGTCCATGACCTTGGCCTTGGGCCGCATCCCTCCTCGCCCCGAAAACCGCTAGCCTTTGCTCTGGTGGGTTCGGCGCAAGGCCTCCAGCACCTCCTGGAGGTCCGGCGGCAGCGGGGAGGTGAACTCCAAGGCGGCACCCGTCCTCGGGTGCGTGAACACCAGCCGCCACGCGTGGAGGAACTGCCGGGACAGACCGAGCTCCCCACGGCGGCCGTAGACGGGGTCGCCCGCGACGGGATGGCCCAGGAAACGGGCGTGGACCCGCACCTGGTGGGTCCGGCCCGTCACGAGCCGGCACTCCACCAGGGTGTAGTCCCCCAGGTGCTCCAACACCCGGAAGTGCGTGGTGGCTTGCCGCCCCTCCGGCCGCACCGCCATCTGCTGCCGCCGGACCGGGTGGCGGCCGATGGGGGCAGTCACCGTCCGCTCTTGCCACGGAACCGTCCCCCGCAGGAGGGCCAGGTACCACCGCTGGGCGGTACGCTGCGCGATCTGGGCAGCCAGGGCCCGGTGCGCCTCCTCGGTCCTCGCCACCACCAGCAGTCCCGAGGTGTCCTTGTCCAGGCGGTGGACGATCCCCGGCCGTGTGGGATCCACTTGAGAGAGCCTGCCCAGCCTGGCCAGCAGGGCGTTCACCAGGGTCCCCCCGGGGCGGCCTGCGCCAGGGTGCACCGCGAGGCCCGGCGGCTTGTCCACCACCGCCAGGTCCGGGTCCTCGTACACCACGGACACGGGGAGGTCCTCCGGGAGAAGCTGCGTGGGTCCGGGAGGGGGTGGCAGCTCCACCTGCACCACCTCCCCGGGCCGCACCACGTGGCTGGGCTTGGCGGGCAGCCCGTCCACCGTCACCCGGCCTTCCAGCACCAGCTCCTTGGCCTTGGACCTGCTCACTCCCGCCACCTGTGCCACGTACACGTCCAGCCGCTGCCCGGCGCGCTCCGCGGCCACCTGCGAGCGCACCACCCCCGCGGTCTCAGCGATCGGGTTCCCGGGACTCGCCCGCACCGTGTTCCCGTTGGATCCTCCACAGCCCCGCGGCGCTGCCCGCGGCCACGAGGCCGGAAGCCACCTGGCCCAGGGTGAAGGGCCCCAGAACCGCGGAGGTGAAACGGGGATCTACGAAGAAGTCCGCCACCAGCCGCGCCACCGACTGCACCAGCAAGTACGTGAGGGCCAGCTGGCCCGGCACCGTCCCGAGGCGGTGCAGCCGCTCCAGCAACCGGTAGGCGACCAGGGAAGCCACCAGGAGGTACGCGGCCACGGGGTGCCGGAGGACCCCGCCTCCCTCCACCGCCCACGGGAGGTCCGTGGGCCTCCCGAGGAAGGACCCACCCCACAGAGCGCCCAGCATGCCCACCGCGTACCCCAGGGCCACCGGCGCCGCCAGGGCGTCCAGGGTCTGCAGCCAGCGGTCCTTGCGAAGCCCTCGACACGCTGCCGCGGAGGCGAGGACCCCGCCGTAGAAGGCCAACCCTCCGTCCTGCCAGATGGCCACAACCCGGAAGGGCTGCGCGGCGTACGCGCCGAGGTGTGTCACCACGTGAGCCACCCGCGCTCCCACGAGCCCCGCCAGGAGAACGGACAGACCCAAGTCCAGAGCTTCCCCGCCGGACAACTCCGCCCGGTGGGCCGTCCGGACGAACCGCAGGAGGCCTGCGGCGAAGCCCAGCAGCAGGAACACCCCGTACGTGGAAATCCTGACCGCCCCGAGCTGGAGGAGGGTCCCCTCCACCGACTCACCTGCGGTCCGACCGCCAGCTGCCCAGGGCCAGAAGGACCCCTCCGGCCACGATGCAAGCGTCCGCGAGGTTGAAGATGGGCCAGTACGGCAGCTCCACGAAGTCCACCACGTAGCCGTACCGGACCCGGTCCGCGAGGTTGCCCGCCGCCCCACCCAAGACCATGCCCACCCCGACCCGTACCAGGGGAGAGGTGTGCCAGCGGCTCCGGTGGTGCAGGACCAGCCAGGCCGCCGCCGCCACCGCGGCCAGGCCCACCAGCTCGTTGGCGCCGCTGAACAGGCCGAAGGCGATCCCGGTGTTGCGCCAGAGGGTGAACCGCAGCAGGGGGCCGAGTACGGGGACCGACGCGCCGAACTCCATGCGGCTCAAGACCGCGGCCTTCGACACCTGGTCCAGCACCGCCACCAGCGCTGCGGCGGCCACGGAGTCCACCCGCAGCCTCCCGAAAAGACGCCAGCTTAGCCGGACCAGCCGTTGCCCGACCCGCTCTCCCGCTCCTGTTCCGCCTTGCACCGGATGCATAGGTTCGCGAAGGGCAGGGCCCGCAGGCGTTCCAACCCGATGGGGCTCCCGCAACGCTCGCACACCCCGTAGGTCCCCTCGTCCAGCTTCCGGAGGGCGTCTTCCACCATGCGCAGCATGCCCTGCACGGAGGTCTCCAGGGCGAAACCCTTCTCCCGCTCGAAAGCCTCGGAGGCCACGTCCCCGTAGTCGTCCTCGTTGGCCGCCTCCACCAGCCCGATCTCCTCCACCTGCTGCAGCCGCTCTCCCAAGGTCGCCAGCTCCTGCAGGAGCCGCTCCCGCTCCGCCAGCAGCAGCTGCCGGAACTCCGGGTAGTCCGCGGGGGTCACGGGCTGTGCCTGCGCCGCCGCGGGTGCCCCCACAGGACTCCGTGGGGCGGGCCGCGGAGGCGTGGGGGAGGGCAGGTCCACCCTCGGGGGCCGCAGCAGCACGGACCCCGCGGGTGCCCCTCCCTGGGTCCGGGCAAAAGACGAACCTTGCGGGACCTGCCGCTCCGCCGTGGTGGGCCGGTTCCCCTCCGGCCTCTGGCGGGCCGCGGCTTTGGTGGCCCTGGTGGCCTTCGCCGCCCCCTGGCGGCCTCCGGAAGGCCCGCGGCTCACTTTTCCGGCCGTGGGCTTCCGCTTCTGCTTTTTCGCCGTGGCTTGCTTCTTCCCGGCCATCCTCGCCCCCGCTAGGACACCCCGAGGCCCGCTCAGCTCTCGGGGACCCGGATCTCACCGTGCGACGCCCGCCGGACGCCTAGTCGCCGAACGCCGCCTGGACCGCCTCTATTCCCGCGCCTTGGTCCTCCTTCAAAGCTTCCTCCACCGCGGCTTGCGCGAGCAGGGCCGTGGAGTCCAGGACCGGCACCGGCCACTCCCCGGGGTCCACCACCAGGGGGATCTCCGTGCACCCCAGGACCAGGGCTTGGGCTCCCGCCTCCACCAGCTCCCGTCCCGCCTCCCGTACCCACCCCCGCACCTCCGGACCGAGGTCACCGGCCTTCACCGCGAAGATGGCCCGGTCCACCAGCTCCTGGCGGGCGGGGGAGGGTACCAGGACCCGGCAGCCCCGTTGCCCCAGGGATCTCTGGTACAGGCCGGCCACGACCGTGGCCCGGGTGGCCAGCAGCCCCACGCGGGCGAACCCACGAGCCCTCCGGGCCACGGCCTCGGTGATGTCCAGGACCGGGATGCGCACGCTGCGCCGGATGCTGTCCAGGAAGTGGTGGGCCGTGTTGCACGGGATCACCAGGAAGTCCGCCCCCGCCCGCTCCAGATTCCGGGCAGTGGCCACCAGGGCCGGAGTCGGGTCCTCCCCTCCCTCCAGGATGCACCGCGACCGGTCGGGGATCTGAGGGTTGTTGTCCACGATCACCCGGAGGTGGTCCTGGTCCCGCTTGGCGGGGGTGAGGTCGATGAGCTTTTGAAAAAAGTCCGCGGTGGCCCTGGGCCCCATCCCCCCAAGGACACCCACCGTCCGCGCCATCTCCGTCCTCCGAAGCCGCCAACAAGGGTCCGCCGCGAGGTGCTCTACGCCCGCACCCCCGGCCCTGGCGCTTCATCTTAGCACAAACCCGCAAGCAGCCCCCAGGGGCGCACGCTCAGGAAACGGGTCGGAGGACCACGGTCACGGGGTGGCCCAGGACCGACACCTGGGCCCGGAAGCCCTCGGGGACATGGCCGAGCTCCACGGTGTCCGCCAACACCTCCTCCGCGATGGTGCCCTGGTGCTCCCGCACCGCCTCCGCCACCTCCGGGGGGACTTCCAGGAAAAGGTGGATCCGCTGGTCCACCCGGAGGTTTGCCTGACGCCGCACCTGCTGGATGTGGTGCACCAGCTCCCGGGCCAGGCCCTCCCGCCGCAGCTCGGGGGAAAGGTGGGTGTCCAACACCACCACGAAGCCACGCCCGGCCTCCGCCACGAACCCTTCCCGCTCCCGCACCCGTACCTCCAGCTCCTCCCCCACCAGCTCCACCCGCTGGCCGTCCACCTCCACCACCGCCCGCCCCTGAGAGGCCACCCGGCGGGCCTCCTCTGGGCTCAGCCGCCGCAGGGCCTCCGCCAGGGCCTGCACCTGCTCCCCGTAGCGCGGGCCCAGCACTTCAAACCGCGGCCGGACCTCGTAGTCCACCAAACCGCTTTCCGGCGCGGCCAGCTCCACCCGCTTGCAGTTCAGCTCCTCCGCGACGTGCGTCACCAACTCCGGGTAGCGCCACAGCCCGGATTCTGGAGCCACCACCACCGCGGAAGCCAACACCTGCCGGACCCGGAGCCGCGCCCGGGCCCGGGCCGCGCGCCCCAGGCTCACCACCCAGCGGGCTTCCTCCATGGCCTGCTCCAGCTCGGGGTCCCGCCGGTCCTCCGCCACCGCGGGCCAGTCCGCCAGGTGCACGCTCACGGGCGCGCGGGAGTCCACCGCCCGGACCAGACCCTGGTACAGCTCCTCCGACAAGAAGGGAGCCAGGGGAGCCATGAGCTTGGCGGTGGTGACCAGGGCCTCGTACAGGGTGTGGTACGCACTGGCCTGGTCCTGGGAGTCCCTCGCCTTCCAGTACCGCCGCCGACCCCGCCGCACGTACCACGTGGACAGGTCCTCCACGAACCGCTCCACGGCCCGGGCGGCGTCTGTGGGGTTGTACGCGTCCAAGGCGGCGGTGGCCTCCGCCACCACCCCCGCCAGGCGGGACAGCAGCCAGCGGTCTAAGGCAGGGCGCTGCGCGGTGGGAGGCGCGGGCCACCGCACGGGGTCGAAGCCGTCCAAGCTGGCGTACGTGGTGAAGAACACGTAGGTGTTCCACAGGGTGAGGAAGAACCTGCGGACCACCTCCTCCACCGCCGCGGGCCCCAGGCGCTTGGGGATCCCCGGGGGACTCACGGAGAAGAAAAACCACCGCAGGGCGTCCGCTCCGAACCGGTGGATGAGGCTCCACGGGTCCAGGACGTTGCCCCGGCTCTTGCTCATCTTCTCGCCGTGCTCGTCCAGGACCAGCTCTAGGCACACGCAGTTCCGGAAGGCGGGACGGTCGAACAGCAGGACGGAGATGGCGTGCAGGCTGTAGAACCATCCCCGGGTCTGGTCGATGCCCTCGCAGATGTAGTCTGCGGGGAAGGAGCGTTCGAACCAGTCCCGGTTTTCGAAGGGGTAGTGCCACTGGGCCACGGGCATGGCCCCGGAGTCGAACCACACGTCGATCAGGTCCGGGACCCGGCGCATGGCTTCCCCGCACCCGGGGCACCGCAAGATCACCTCGTCCACGTACGGCCGGTGCAGTTCCAGGGGCTCAGGAAGGTGCGCGGCCATCTCCCGCAGCTCCGCGAGGCTGCCCACGCAGTGCTGCCGGCCGCAACCTCCGCACACCCAGATGGGCAGCGGGGTCCCCCAGTACCGCTCCCGGGAGAGGGCCCAGTCCACCACGTTCTCCAGCCAGTTTCCGAACCGGCCCCGCTGGATGTGCTCGGGGACCCAGCGGATGGCTTCGTTGGCCTGCAGGAGCCGGTCCTTACACCGCGTGACCGCGATGTGCCAGCTGGTGCGGGCGTAGTACAGGAGGGGGCTGTCGCAGCGCCAGCAGAAGGGGTAGGTGTGGCGGTACGTACCCGCCCGGTACACCAGCCCCCGGGCCCGCAGGTCCTCCACGATCTCCGGGTCCGCGTCCTTCACAAACCGCCCCGCCCACCGCGGGACCTCCTCCGTGTACCGCCCGTCCGGTCCCACGGGGTGGAACACCGGCAGCCCGTGCCGCCGGGCCAGCTCCATGTCCTCCTCACCGTAGGCCGGGGCCATGTGGACCACCCCCGTCCCCTCCTCCGTGGTCACGAACTCCGCGGCCCAGACCCGCCACAAGCGCTCCTCCTGGGGGTAGAAGTGGAAGAGGGGTTCGTAGGCCAGCCCCACCAACGCTTCCCCGGGCAGCTCTTCCAGGACCTGGTAGGGGCCTTCCAGGGCCGTCTCCAGCAGGTCCCGGGCCACCACCAGCACCTCCTCCCCCTGCCGGACTCTGGCGTACACCACCTTCGGGTGCACCGCGCAGGCCACGTTGGCGGGCAGGGTCCAGGGAGTGGTGGTCCACACCAGCAAAGAGGTCCGGGGGTCGTCCCGCAGCCGCAGGCGCACGTACACGGAGGGGTCGTCCGTCTCGCGGTAGCCCAGGGCCACCTCGTGGCTGCTGAGGGGGGTACCGCACCGGGGACAGTACGGCACCACCTTGTACCCCTGGTACAGGAGGCCGCGATCCCAGAGCTGGCGCAGGATCCACCACACCGACTCGATGTACTGGTCCGAGTAGGTGACGTAGGGGTGCTCGTAGTCCAGCCAGAAGCCGATGCGCTCGCTCAGCCGGACCCACTCCCGCTCGTATCGGAACACCGACTCCTTGCACCGCCGGTTGAACTCCGCCACCCCGTAGGCCTCGATGTCCCGCTTGCTGTTGAGGCCCAGCTCCTTCTCCACCTCGATCTCCACGGGCAGACCGTGGGTGTCCCAGCCGGCCTTGCGGGGTACGTAGTAGCCCCGCATGGTCCGGTAACGGGGGATGGCGTCTTTGTACGCCCGCGCCAGCACGTGGTGGACGCCCGGGAGTCCGTTGGCGGTGGGCGGGCCCTCGTAGAAGGTGAACTGAGGACAGCCCTCGCGGGCCTCCAGGGTCTTCCGGAACACCTCCTGCTCGGCCCAGAACCGCAGGATGCGCTCTTCCAGCTCCGGGAAGCTCACCCGGGGCGAAGCGGGTACAAAGCCCATGGTCTCCTCCTGAGAAAGGCTGAGGCCCGTCCGCTCCGGGACGGGCCTCAGCCCGCGGTACCACCCCGATTCAGGCCACCGCCTGCTCTCTGCCGGAACGGGAGGCGCACGCCTCCGATTCCGCCCTCCCGGTCACGGTGGAGGCTCCGTCCGCGGCTACTCGACCTTTCGCCGGGAAGCTCCGGGGGGATCTTCACACCGCCGCGGCCACCGCCTCCCACCCGCGCGGCTCGCTTTTGGCCCCGCCCTGCGGCGCTACTCGTCCCCGTCCTCGCCTCGTGTGGGGATTGTAGCCCACCTGGCGCCCGATCGGTCAAGCGGAAGCAGGAAGGGAGGAGCGGCGGGGCGTATCCGTGCCCCAAGACGCGGCAAGGGGGATCCGGTGCGGCGGGCAAAGCCTGGGTGGGTCGGCTGGGTGTGCGTGGTCGCTTTGGTGGGCGCGGTCTTCCCCGCCCACGCCCAGCCCCGTACGCTCACCGCGGACGTCCTGGTGTACGGGGCTACCCCCCAAGGGGTCACCGCGGCGGTGGCCGCGGCCTTCCGAGGGCTCAGGGTGGTGTTGGCGGAGCCCACCCCTTTTGTGGGTGGGGCCTTTAGCCAGAGCTGGGTCAACACCTTTGACCTCACCTGGGACTCCGCGGGAGAGCTCCTGTACGGGGGGCTGGTGCGGGAGTTCGTCCGCAGGATGGGCTCCTACGACGGCGTGGACGTGCGGAGGGCCGAGCGGATCCTCCGCGACCTCCTGCACGCCGCCGGGGTGTCCCCGCGCCTGGGGTGGCGGCTGGACGGAGTGGAGGTCCACCGCGGCCGGCTCGTCTCCGCCACCTTCAGCACCCCCGAGGGGCAGGTGACGGTGAACGCGGAGTCCTTCGTGGACGCCACCGACCTCGCCCACCTGGCCGCGGCGGCAGGGGCCCGGTTCACCGTGGGCCGGGAGGACACGGGCTTGGACCGCCGGTCCATGGCGGCCAGCCTGGTCCTCCGGCTGCGGGGGCTGTCTTGGGCTCAGGTCTCCGTGGCCGCGTGTCCTACGCGACCCTGTGCGGACGGGGGGGGACGCAAGCCTTCCCTGGTCTGGGGTTTCAACGGCCTCCTCACCCGCTACGTGCCCAGCGACCCGACCCGGTTCACCCTGCGAGGCCTGGAGCTGGCGCTGCAGGCAGACGGGAGCGTGCTGCTCAAGGGCCTGCAGGTCTTCGGCGTGGACGCCACGGACCCGGACTCCCTAGCCGCCGCCTACCGCCAGGCCCAGGCGGAGGCCGTGCGGGCGGTGCGTTTCCTGCGGGTGGCGGCCCCCCACCTGTTCGGGACCGCGGAGCTGGTGGCCACCGCGCCTGCTCTGTACATCCGGGAGAGCCGGCACCTGGTGGGGCGGTACCGCCTGCGGGCGGACGACGTGCTCTACGGCCGCGACTTCCCCGACACCGTGGCGGTGGGCGGATACCCCCTGGACGGGCAGGCTTACTACGCCGGCGAACCCCCGTACCTGCCCGGCGTACCCGCCCCCTACGGGGTGCCCCTGCGGGCGCTGCTCCCCGACCGCATGGAAAACCTGCTCGTGGTCTCGCAAGCCGCGTCCTTCGATTCCGTAGCCGCCTTCTCGGCCCGCGTGGTGCCCCTGCAGATGGCCCTGGGGGAAGCCGCGGGGATCACCCTCGCCGTAGCCCACGCCCTGGGCCGCCCCCCCTCGGTGTTCGTGGAGAACCCCGCCGCCCTCCAGCAGCTACGGGCGTCCCTCCGGCTGGCGGGCGTCCGCCTCCACGCGCCTCGCCAGGTGGCCACCGACGACGTGTTGGACCCCGGTTACCCCGACGCCGTGGAGCTCCTGCGCAGGGGCCTGTTCAACGGCTCCTACTGGGTGCGGGGCGGCCTCCACCTGCGCCGCCTGATCTCCCTGCGGGAGTGGCTGGAGGACCTAGAACACTTCTTCCGCCCGAGAGGGCCGGAAACCGCCCTGGACACCATCCAGGCGGTGCGGCTGGCCTCCTTCCCCACCCTGGGATACCCGCTCCCGGCTTCCTCCGCCACGGCCCTGTTGCGGGCCCTGGGCCTGCCCGCCGCGGGCCCCGCGGACTCCCGGTCCCTCACCAGGGGACAAGCTGCCTCCCTGCTGTGGAACGCCTTCCGGGGAGCCCTGGAGGCCCGGGAAGGCCGGCCGGACCTCCAGGGCGCGGGTTGCCGGGAGTTCTGGGGCCTGAGCGTGTGTCCGAAGGGGTCTCCCGACGGCCGCGGCCGCTAGGGGTGCCCCTCCAGTGGAAGGGGACCGGGGTCCCCGAAAATCGCTGCGCGGCCTTTGGGGCGGTCTAGTCTCCCGCTTCCCGCATGAAGCGCTGGAGCGCCTCCACCAGCGCCTGGACCTGCTTCACCACGTCCTTCGTGCTGGGGTACTCGCCCAGGCCCTGCAGCTCCTTCTGGATGCGGACCAGCTCCCGGTAGCAGTTCAGCGCAGCGTCTCGAACGGCTGTCCGTACGGCCATTTTTTCTCACCTCCTCGTCGCCGTGAGGCCTTGGCGTTCGAGGCCCTGCGAGCCTATTGTAGGACTCCCTCCCGGAAAACGTCCGGACCGATGCACCGGGATCCTGCAGACGGCTGGCCGTTCGGGTGCCTTAGACCACCCCTCCGCGCCGCGGCAGGGGCCGGGGATCCCGTGCCGCCTCCAGGGTTCGCCGCAGAGACTCCGGAAAAGGTACGGCCCTGCCCTGCGTGTCGCAGCACACGTGCCGCGTGAACCCCTCCGCCAACACCCGTCCGTCCCGCTGGACCCAGTACCGGAAGCGGGCGGCGCGGCTGGAAAGGTCCTCCAAGGCGCAGCTCACCTCCACCACCTGCCCGAAGGCCGCGGGAGCGCGGTAGGTCACCCCGAGCTCCACCACCGGGAGTCGTACCCCGGAGCGTTCCAGCTCGTGGTACGGCACACCCAGCCGTTTGAGGAACTCCACCCGCGCGGCCTCCATCCACACCACGTACACCCCGTGGTGCACCACACCCATCTGGTCGGTCTCCGCGTAGCGCACCTCCAGGGGCAACACAACCCGCACCTCGGTTCCCCTTGCCCTCGGCCTCTCGGCCGATGTTCGGTTGGTGGGCGGAGCAGGGTTCGAACCTGCGACCCCGTCCTTGTAAGGGACGTGCTCTCCCGCTGAGCTATCCGCCCGTGGTGCCGGAGGTGGGAGTCGAACCCACACGGGCTTGCGCCCACCGGATTTTGAGTCCGGCGCGTCTGCCTGTTCCGCCACTCCGGCGCGCCGAGCTCCGAACGTGTCCCCGAAATGTCCCCGGGACCCCAGGTTCCTTCCGCCGGAGGGCTCTCCCGGGACGCGCCCCTAGTTTAGTCCAGTTCCTCCGGCAGCGGGAAGGTCCGAAGGTACTCCCGCAGGAAGGCGCGCCGCAGGACCGGGGTAGACCACGCACCCAACACGCCTTCCAGGAGCGCCCCCGGCAGGCGCAGGGCACACCAGGTGGCGGCTTGGAGAAAACCCACCCGCCGGGCCTGTGCGGCCACGTAGCTCCGGTAGCGGCGGTGGGCCTGGTCCAAGGTCCTCTGCCCGTCCAGCACCTGGGCGAGGAGGGCCCCCACCAGCCAGCCCGTGTGGAGGGCGCTGCGGATCCCCTCCCCGGTCAGGGGCAAGCAGGACCCTGCGCTGTCGCCCACCGCGAACACACGGCCGGCTCCCAGCCAACCCGGGCCCACCCCGAGGAACCCTCCGTGGTAGCCGCGCGGGCGCAGGCCGAACCGGGCCACGAAGGCGTCCAGGTGGTCCCGCAGCCGCGTGCGGGCCCGGTAGGAAAGCACCCCCCACCGCACGGACTCCCCGCAGGGGAAGGCCCACGCGTACCCGTCCGGGGCCACCTCCGGCCAGAAGAAGAAGTGCAACCCTGCGGGGAACGCACCTGGGATCTCCGTCTCCAGGCCGAACCACTTCCACCGGGGCCCACCACGGCCCCCGGCCAGCCTGCATCTCCAGCCGGTGCAGTCCGCCACCAGCTCCGCTTGGAACCGCCCCGCGGAAGTCTGCACCCACCCTCCGTCCAGGTCCTGTACCGCGGCCTGGAAGAACTCCGCCTGCGTCTTCTCCCACGCCTGCAGGCAGAACCGTCGGTAGTCGAAGGTGCAGAAGGGCTCGTCCAGCTCCCACACGAACTCGCGCCGGCGCGTGTGTACCACCAGAGCCCCGTGCACCTGCTGGACCGCCTCCTCCGCTCCCGCCCGGGCCAGCAAGGATACGGGCGCCGCACACGCGGAGGTCTGGCCCGCTCCCAGGGGAACAGGGTCCACCACCAGCACACGGCCGCGGGCCCGTTGGGCCACGGCCAGCCCCGCAAAGGAGGCCCCCGCCACCAGGACGTCGTACTTCACGGCACCGGACGCGCGTGCTCGAACCGCAAGCTGCCCTGGAAGGCCGGCAGCCGGACCCGCTCGCGCCGTTCCACCCGGATCTCCAGTCCTAGGCCGCGGAGGGCTTCCACCACGCCACCGCGGATGTTCAGGGCACCCTCCAGGGTAGCGGGATCGCCCACCGCCTCCAGGACGTACGGTGGGGACAGCCGGCGTAGGTTCACCAGGATGGTGCCCCCGACCTGGCTGAACCCACTGGTGGCCACCAGCCGCTGGCCGTTCACCGCCACCGCCTCGGCCCCCGCCGCCCACAGCTCGTTGACCACTGCCACCAGGTCCTGGTACTGGACGATGGCAGGACCCTGGGCGGGTTTCCCCCGCGGCTCCGCCAGCCGTACCACCACCCCCGGCCCCTCCACGGGCACGAGGCCCAAGACCACGCGGAGCTGCTCCACCTGAACCCGCAGGGCCTCCGCCGCGGTCCGGCCCGTGGCCGCCGCCTGCTCGTACTCCCGCACCCGCTCCTGCAGGACCGCCAGCTGCTCTTCCAGTTGGCGCCTCGCTTCCCGTTCCTGCCGCAGCATGGTGGCCAGGGCGTACAGGTTCCGGGTACGGACCTCCGGCTGTTCCCGCAGGTGCCGGCTCGCCCGGACCTGGGTCACCATGAGGAAGCCCAGGATGGCCAGCATGCCTACCGCGAGCCCTTGCAGGACCGCCACGGGCCGGCTCCGCGCCTGCAGCGTAGGCTGCCGCGCCGTCCAGGCCTCCGGTGCCCTCACCGGGCCAACACCTCCCGGATGTCCCTGTCCAGGGCCCCTTCGCCTTCCTCGCCCACGAAGGGCCCCGCGTGTGTCTTGGCCAGGCCGCCGTCCCGGGTCACGAACACCGTGGTGGGCAGCCCCACCACCCGGAACCAGCGCAGGGTGTCCCCCCGCGGGTCGTGCACGGACGGGAAGGGAACTCGGAACTCCCGGGCGAACCGCCTGGCGTCCTCGGGATCGTCCAGCACGTTCACCCCGACGAAGTGGACCTCGTGGCCGTGGCGCGCCCACGCCCGGACCAGGACCGGCATCTCCGCCCTGCACGGCGCGCACCAACTCGCCCAAAAGTTCAGGACCACGGGTTTCCCCCGCAGCTGCGCCAGGTGCAGCTCCCGGCCGTCCAGGGTGTCCAAGACGAAGCTCGGGGCCGCCGGCAGCTTGCCCGAAGCCGCGGGGGGCCGGGGGGGTGTCGGGCCCGGTCGGAGGGCAGCCCACAAAGCCGCCACGGCCAAGCCGGCCACCAGGATCCACAGGGCAGGGCGCCGCACAGCGCCTACAGTGTACCCGACCTGGACTACAGCTCGTCCTCGGAGGAGGTGACCACGCGGGCGGGCCGGCCGGCTTCGTACTCCCGCAAACCCTGCTGCAGGGCTACCCAGGCCAGGGTGGCGCACTTGATCCGCACCGGGAACCGGCGCACCCCCTGCAGGGCGACCAGCTCCCCGAGCTGTTCTTCGTCCGGAGGCTGCCCGTGCATCATGGCCCTGAACCGGTCCGCCAACTGCCCGGCCTCGGCCAGGGTCTTCCCCCGCACGGCCTCCGTCATCATGGAAGCGGACGCCTGGCTGATGGAACAGCCCCGCCCTTCGAACCGTACCTCCTCCAGGCGCCCGTCCCGTACCCGCGCGTACAGGCTGATCTCGTCCCCGCAGGAGGGGTTCACGCCCTCCACCGCGATCTCCGCGCCTTCCAGCCGCCCGCGGTTCCGGGGGTGGGCGTAGTGGTCCAGGATGATCTCCCGGTACAGCTCCTCCAGCATCCCGCGCTCCGGGGGCTCAGGGGGAAAGGCCGAAAAAGGCCCGTACCCGCTCCAGACCCCGCACCAGGGCGTCGATGTCCTCGGGAGTATTGTACAGGTACACGCTGGCCCGGGCGGTGGCCGCCACACCCAGGGCCCGATGCAGGGGCTGAGCGCAGTGGTGGCCCGCCCGCACGCACACTCCCTCTCCGTCCAGCACCTGTGCCACGTCGTGGGGGTGCACGCCTTCCAGGCTGAAGGCCACCGCGCCACCGCGGAGCTCGGGGTCCCGGGGGCCGTACAGCCGGAGCCCTTTCACCTCCGCCAGCTGGGCCAGGGCGTACCGGACCAGGGCCTTCTCGTGCGCCCGGACCGCGTCCATGCCCACGGCCTGCAGGTAGTCCACCGCCACCCCGAGGGCGATGGCGTCTGCGATGTTGGGAGTCCCGGCCTCGAACCGGTGGGGAGGGTCTTTGTACGTGGACGTCTCCAGCTCCACCCGCTCGATCATCTCCCCTCCCCCGTGGAAGGGGGGCATGGCCTCCAGCAGCTCCCGACGGCCCCACAGGGCGCCGATCCCCGTGGGGCCGCACATCTTGTGCCCGGAGAAGGCCAAGAAGTCGCAACCCAAGTCCTGCACCCGCACGGGCATGTGGGGCACGCTCTGGGCTCCGTCCACCAGCACCACCGCCCCCACCGCGTGGGCCCGCTCCGCGATGTCCCGCACGGGGTTGATGGTCCCCACCACGTTGGACTGGTGGGTCACCGCCACCACCCGGGTCCGCTCCGTGAGGCAGCGGTCCAGGCTGTCCAGGTCCAGGGTTCCGTCCTCCGGCCTGACCCGCACGAAACGCAGCCGGGCGCCCCGGCGCTGGGCCAAAAGCTGCCATGGCACCAGGTTGCTGTGGTGTTCCATCTCCGTGACCAGGATCTCGTCTCCCGGCCGGACGAAGGCGTCCCCGTAGCTGTAGGCCACCAGGTTGATGGCCTCCGTGGTACCCCGGGTGAAGATTAACTCCTCCGGGGGCGCCCCGATGAAGGCGGCCACCTTGGCCCGCGCCTCCTCGTACGCCAAGGTGGCCCGTTCCGCGATGCGGTACAGCCCCCGGTGGACGTTGGCGTTGTACTCCTCGTAGTACCGCTGGAGGGCCTCCAGGACCACCCGGGGTTTCTGGGAGGTGGCGGCGCTGTCCAGGTAGACCAGGGGCTTGCCGTCCACCGACCGCTGCAGCAGGGGGAAGTCCCGCCGAACCTCCCAGGGAACGGACACCTCGCCCTCCCCGACTCTAGACCCCGGTCCGTTTTCCCGACGACGGCCTTTCCAAGGCAGACCCCTAGGAGCCGTGGATCCGGCCCGCGTGCACCCGGGGCGTGGGATCCACGTACACCACCCCGTCCTCCACCTTGACCGCGTACGTGGCCACGTTGTGGACCGCGGGCAGCGACCTCACCTGGCCCGTGGGGATGTGGAACCGGGAGCCGTGGCGGGGGCACACGGCCATCTCCCCCATCACGGGCCCCTCCGCCAAAGAGGCTTCCTCGTGGGTGCAGGTGTCGTCGATGGCGTAGAAACGCCCTCCCAGGTTGAACACCGCGATCCGCCTCCCTGCCACCTCGAACGCCCGGCCCGTGCGGTCCGGGATGTCCTGCACCCTGGCCACGGCCACGAACTGGCTCACCGGTTCCCCGCCACCTCCTCCAGCAGGCCCCGGAGGGCCGCCACCCGGCCCAGGGGGGCCTGCGCGCCCATTTTCTCCGCCACCTTCTGCTCCAACCACAACCGTACCCCTTCCAGGGGCAGCCGATCCAGCACCTCCGAGAAGAAGCCCTCCACGATCATGTGGACCGCCTGCTGCCGGGTGAGGCCCCGGGTCTGCAGGTAGAAGAGGTGCTGTTCGTCCAGGCGGCTCACCGCGGAGCCGTGGGTGCACCGCAGGTCGTTGGCCATGATCTCCAGCTCCGGCTTGCTGTCCGCCCGGGATTCCGGGGAAAGGAGGAGGTTCCGGTTCGACTGAAAGGCGTTGGTCTTCTGGGCCCCGGGGTGGACCCGGATGAGGCCCGCGAACACAGACCGGGCCGAGCCCAGGAGGGCGACCTTGTACAGCAGGTCGCTGCCCGTATGGCCAGCCCGGTGCTCCTGCAGGGTGTGCACGTCGTAGTGCTGGGCGTCGTCCGCAAAGAAGGCGCCCAGCATCTCCGAGGAGGCCCCAGGGGAGTCCAGGAGGGACTCCACGAACAGCTTCTCCACGGAGGCTCCGAAGCTGGCCACCAGGCTGTACACCGTGGCGTCGCGGCCCACCCGAGCCCGCACCACCCCGAACTCCCGCACCTGTCGCGGCAGGTCCTGCAGCTGCACGTAGCGGAGCTGCGCGCCCTCTTGGACCACCAGCTCCGCACCCAGGTTCACCAACCCGCCGCCCAGGCCCGTCCGGCGGTGGACCAGGGCGGCACGGCTGCGGGGCCCCAGGACCACGAGCACGTGCGGGGAGGCGAAGCCCTCCCCGTCCAACCAGTCCCCCACCACCAGGGGCTGTTGCACCTCCACGCCCGGGGGGACGTACAGGAACACCCCGCCCGTGGCGAAGGCGGAGTGCTGGGCGGTGAAGGCGTTCTCCTCCGGCCGGAAGGTGGCCCGGAACAGGAACGGCTCCACCAGCTCCGGGTGTTCCCGGACCGCGGTCCGGAGGTCGCAGAACACCACCCCCGCCTCCCGGAGCGCCTCCGCTCCCTGGGCCCGCGCGGGCGCGCCGTTGTGGAGGACCAGGGTGGGGCCACCGTCGGCCAGACCTTCCAGGGCCCGGGGGATCACCTCCTCCGAGCCCTCTTCCTGCAGCACCGGCGCCAGCCCTTCCCACGCCAGCCGCTCGGGAGGGGTCCGCCGCCACGCCTCGTGGGTCGCAGGAGGGAGGGGCAGGGAGCGGAACTGCTCCCACGCTGCACGCCTCCGCTCCCAGAGCCACGCCGGTTCGTCCCACAGGCGGGACAGCCGCCGCAGGGTCGCCTCGTCGAATCCCGTACGTCCCACGCCGTCCTCCAACCCCGTCGTGTCCGTCCGCACCGCGCCGAGATCCTATCCCACCGACCCCTCCATCTCCAGGGCGATGAGCCGGTTCAGCTCCACCGCGTACTCCAGGGGCAGCTCCTTGGCGATGGGCTCGATGAAGCCCCGCACGATCATGCTCATGGCCTCGTCCTCCTGGATGCCCCGGCTCATGAGGTAGAACAGCTGCTCGTCGCTCACCTTGGAGACCGTGGCCTCGTGGGTGATCTGCACGTCTTCCTCGTCGATCTCCATGGTGGGGTAGGTGTCCGACCGGGACCGGTCGTCCAGGATCAAGGCGTCACACCGCACCGCGCACTTGCTCCCCTTCGCACCCTTGTACACCTTCACCAGGCCCCGGTAGCCCGCCCGGCCCCCGTCCTTGCTGATGGACTTGCTGACGATGGAGGACTGGGTGTAGGGAGCCGCGTGGATGACCTTTCCGCCCGGGTCCTGGTGTTGCCCCGCCCCCGCGAAGGCCACGGACAGGATCTCCGCCTTCGCCCCCGGCTCCACCAGGTACACGGAGGGGTACTTCATGGTGATCTTGCTGTTGTGGACCACGAACCCGTTCGCCACGAAGTTGTGTGTCCCCTCGATCTCAATGTCCCACGTGTCCTCGACCCCCTCCGGCTCGATGGCTGCCACGCGTGAGAAGTGGACCGGGTGCGTGTACGGCTGCTCGCCGAAGTACAGGAAGTAGTGTGTGTACTCCTTGCTTTCCTTCCCCAGGGGCTTTCTCTCCACGCGGCTCCACCGGGAGATCTTCCGGGCGTCCCAACCGCAGGAGATGGCGAGGGCCTTCACGTCCTCCAGCAGCAGCCGGTTCGCACTCGTCACGGACAGGTTCTTGTGCCGGCCTCGGCGGTATCCGTCCCCCGCGATGTAGCCCTCCAGGAACGCCACCCGCTGCCCCTTGGGCAGTCGGTAGATCCACCGGGGCACCCGCTTCTCCCGCGCCCCGCCCGCGAAGCCCTGCGCCCGCAGCCACTCCGCCAGATCCACCGAGTTGACCCGCACCGCGTTCCCCCTCACCTGCCCCTGGAGCCCGAAGAGCCGTTCCAGCAGCTCCAGCAGGCGGCGGTGCGCCCGGTCGCCTTCCGGTACCGCGAAGCACACCCGCGTTCCGTCCAGGTAGCCGTCCGCCACGTACAGGCCCAGCAGCCACAGGAGCTCCTCCGTGCTCTCCTCAGGGACCCGCACGGCTTTCCTCCCCCGCCGCCCCACCGCCGCAAACACCGCCGGCCGCCCGCTGTCCGGCACGTCCCCCACGATGGCCACCAGGTCGCCAGGCCGTAGCTGGTCCAGCCGTTCCCAGGTCAGGAACACGTGCCTGCCTTCCTTGCGCAGCACCAGGAAGGGGTGGTTCGCGGTCGCCCGGATCTCCCGGTGATTGGCCACCCGCAGCCGGAACACCTGCTGCCGCCCACTGTAGCGCTTGGCCACCACTCTCCGCCGCACGAGGTTCAGCTCCGTGTCCACCGTGTAGACCGTATCCCCCGGCTCTACCTCCGCGATCGGCTTGAGGTCGCTGTTCAACAACACCAGAGCGTCCGACGTCAAACACCCCAAATTCCCGTCGACCCACTCCATGGTGGCGTCCCGGTACGCCACCGCCCGCTTGGTCACCAGGTTGTACACGTTCTTCGACCAGTTCTGGATGGTCGTGTACCGACAGCGGGCCCCCTCCTTCACGATGATCTCCACCACCGCGCTGTGGAGGGAGTCCGTGGTGTAGATGGGAGCCGTACAGCCCTCCACGTAGTGGACGTAGGCGCCCGGCTCCACGATGATCAACGTCCGCTCGAACTGCCCCACGTTCTCCGCGTTGATCCGGAAGTACGCCTGGAGGGGGATCTCCACCTTCACCCCCGCCGGCACGTAGATGAAGGAGCCCCCCGACCACACCGCGGAGTTCAAGGCCGCGAACTTGTTGTCCTCCGGCGGCACCACCGTGCCGAAGTACTCCTGGACCAGGTCCGGGTACTTCTTCACCGCGGTGTCGGTGTCCACGAAGATGACCCCGAGCTTCTCCCACTCCTCCTTGAGGCTGTGGTAGACCACCTCCGACTCATACTGCGCTCCCACCCCCGCCAGGAACTTCCGCTCCGCCTCGGGGATGCCCAGCCGCTCGTAGGTGTCCTTGATCTCCGCGGGCAGCTCTTCCCAGCTGCGGGCCTGGCGGTCCGTGGGCTTGATGTAGTAGTAGATGTCGTCGAAGTCGATGCTGGACAAGTCCGGTCCCCAGGTAGGCAGGGGCTTCTTCCAGAACACCTCCAGGCTGTGCAGCCGGAAGGCCCGCATCCAGTCGGGCTCGCCCTTGAGGTGGGAAATCTCTTCGACCACCTCCCGGCTCAAGCCCTTGCGGGACTTGAACACGTAGTTCTCGGGCATCCGGAAGCCCCACTTGTACTGGTCCAGGTCAATCCCCAGCGGGTTGGTGGTCGCCATGGTCTTCCTCCTCTCCGCGCCGACAGGCTCTCCCCACCCTCAGTGCGCCACCCAGAACACCTTTCCCGCACGCCGCACGGGCTGGTCCCCCGAGGTGCTGGCCGCCACCTCCGCGAACTGCTCCTGCAGTCCCTCGTAGCCCGTCTGCTCCAGCTCGTCCGCCAGCTCCGGACCCCCGGAAATCACGATGCGGCCGTCCAGCATCACGTGCACGTGGTGCGGCCGGATGTAGTGGAGGATGCGGGAGTAGTGGGTGATGAGGACGATCCCCATGTTGCCCGCGGCCTTCTCGAACAGCTGGTTCACGTTCTCCGCCACCACTTTCACCGCGTCGATGTCCAGCCCCGAGTCGGTCTCGTCCATGATGGCCATCTCTGGCTCCAGCACCGCCATCTGGAGGATCTCCGCCCGCTTCTTCTCCCCTCCGCTGAACCCCTCGTTCACGTACCGGGTCACGATGCTGGGATCCAGCTTCAGCAGCTCCAGCTTCTCCCGCAGGATCTTCTGGAACTCCGCCACGGGGATCAGCTCGTTCTGATACCCGCGCCGGGCCGACAGGGCGGTGCGGAGGAAGGACGCGAAGTTCACCCCCGGGATGGCCACCGGGTACTGGAAGGCGATGAACAGCCCCTCCCGGGCCCTCTCGTCTGGCGTCATCTCCAGGAGGTCGCGGCCCTTGTAGAGCACCTCCCCGCCCGTGATGACGTAGAAGGGGTTGCCCATGAGGACGTTGGCCAGGGTGGACTTGCCGGAGCCGTTGGGCCCCATGATGGCGTGGATCTCCCCCTTCCGGACCTCCAGGTTCACTCCCTTGAGGATCTCCCGGTCCAGTTCCTCCACCTTGGCCCGCAGGTTGCGGATCACGAGCTCGGGCGTGCGCTCCTTCATGCCTCCTCCGTTTCGGTCCCCCTAAAATTCTTGACGGAATCGCTCAACAACCCTCCCCATTCTAGGGCCTGCCCCGCGCCCGGTCAAACGGCCGGGAGCCGCGGCCTGGACAGGCCTCCGGTTCAGACCAGTCGGGCGTCCACGGTCAGGGACTCCAGGCCCGGCTTCAGGAGCCGGGAAACCGGGCAGCCCTCCTTGGCCGCCTCCGCCAGCTCCCGGAACTTGGCCTCGTCCACGCCGGGGACCACGGCCCGGGTTTCCAGGTGGACCCGGGTGATGCGGGCGCCGGCCTCCCCCACGTGCAGGGTCAGGGTGGCTGTGGTCTCGATGCGCTCCGGCGCGGCCCCCTCCCGGGTGAGGCGGCCGGCCAGAGCCATGCTGAAGCACGCGGCGTGGGCCGCGGCGATGAGCTCCTCGGGGTTGGTCCCCTCCCCCGACTCGAACCGGGACACGTAGGTGACCGGGGCCTCCCGCAGGACGCCGGAGGGAGTGGTGGCGCGTCCGGCGCCGCTGCGCAGGTCCCCGGTCCAGGTAGCGCTGGCAGTACGGGTGATCTCCGGCATGGGCCACGCTCCTTTCCTTGCGGTTTCCGGGGAACGTACGGGGCCAGTTTACCATGGGTCAACGCCGGCCTTTTCCTCCGCGAGCCTGCGGAGTGCTTCTTCCCGCAGGGATCGCCGGCTCACCTTGTCCAGCCCCGTGCGCGGGAAGTCCTCTACCAGCCAAACCCGCCGGGGCACTTTGAAACCCGCCAGCCGGCCGCGGCAGAAAGCCACCAACTCCTGCGGGTCGGCCAGGGCCCCGGGCGCGCGCCGCACGAAGGCCACCACCTGCTGGCCCCACCGGGGATCCGGGACCCCCACCACCGCCGCCTCCGCCACCGCGGGGTGCCTCCGCAGCACCGCCTCCACCTCCGCGGGGTACACGTTCTCCCCCCCTGTGACGACCAGGTCCACCCTGCGGTCCAGGACGTGCAGGTACCCCTCCGAATCCACGTAGCCCACGTCTCCGGTGTGCAACCAGCCGCCCCGCAGGACTTCTGCGCTGGCCTTGGGCCTCCGGAAGTAGCCCTTCATGACCGTGGGGCCCTTGACCCGGATCTCCTCCGCCTCCTCCGCGGAACGCCCCGCGCGCACGGACACCGGGAACAGGGGACGGCCCACGCAGTCCGGCCGCGTCTTCGCCAGGCGCGGGTGCAGGGTGGTCACCTGCGAGGCAGCTTCCGTGAGGCCGTACGTGGGGGCCACGGGCCAGCCCCGTTGAGCGGCCTCCTGTACCAGCTCCGGCGGCACCGGCCCGCCCCCCACCAGGACCGCCTGGAGGGTGGCGGGTACCCGCCGCCCTGTCCGCACCTCGAGCACGCGCTGCAACATGGTGGGGACCACGGAGGTGTAGGCGATCCCCCGGTCCACCTCGCGGTGAAAAGCCTCTGGGTCGAACCGCTCGTGCAGCACCACCCGCCCGCCACACAGGGCCGCCCGCCACAGGATGGCCGCCCCTCCCACGTGGGCCAGGGGCAGCACCGCCAGCCAGGCGCCCTCGGGGTCGCAGCCGAGGTGAAGGTTGCTGGCCAGGGCGTTCCAAAGGTGGTTTCCGAAGGTCAGCTGCGCCCCCTTGGGCTCCCCCGTGGTCGCGGAGGTGTACAGGATGCCTTGGACCCGGTGAAGGGAAAACGCCGCTCGCAACCGGACCCGTTCCGGCCGGCTCTCGGGCAACAGGTCCGGGTGCTCGGGGTCCACGCACGCCACCGTGGGCCATCCCGTCTGCCCGGCTCGGTCCTGCAGCTGGGGCTCCGTGACCAGGAGCGCGGGCTGGCAGTCCTCCAGCCGCCACCGCAGCTCCGGAGGCGCCAGGCGCACGTGCAGGGGCACGCACACCGCCCCCAGCCGGGCCAAGGCGTGCAGGAGCACCACGAAGGGTGTGCCGTTGTGGAGGAACAGGGCCACCCGGGCACCTTCGCCGACCCCAAGCCCCGCAAGCCTCCAGGCCACGGCTCGGGCCCGACGGTCTAGCTCCCCGTACGTCAGGCGCTCGCGGGAGCTTTCCACGGCGGGCCGGTCCGGCTCGGTACGGGCACGGTGCGCCACGGGGTCCGGGAAGGTCATCGGACGAGGCTTGCCGCCAGCAGGACGCCGTAGGCCAGGTGCAGCCGGGCGGTGTCCTTGAGGCTACGGTTCAGCGCTCGGCCGTCCTGCGTCCACACCCGCCAGGCCGTCCACCCCGCCAAGGGGGCCACCAACCACGGGAGCCAGAAGTCCGCGCCCAGCTGGCCCCGCATGAGCCACGGCCACCCCAGGGCCAGGACCCAGCACCCGGTGTACTCCCAGCGGGCGCCACGGGGGCCCAGCCGCACCGCCAGGGTGCGCTTGCCCGCGGCCGCGTCCGTGGGGATGTCCCGGAGGTTGTTCACCACCAGGATGGCGGTGCACGTGAGCCCCACGGGGATCGCAGCCCACACCGCCTCGGCCCGCAGACCGCCGGTCTGCACGTAGTCCGTCCCCACCACCGCTACCAGCCCGAAGAACACGAACACAAATAGGTCCCCGAGACCCCGGTAGCCGAAGCGCGGCCCCGCGGTGTAGGCCAGCCCCGCCGCCACGCAGCTCAAGCCCACCAGCACCAGGGGCCAGCCCCGCAGCCACACCAGGTACAGTCCCGCGAGGCACGCCAGGCCGAAGGCCACCCAGGCGCCAGCCAGCACCTGCCGGGGAGTCAGAAGCCCCGCCGCGGTCACCCGCAGGGGCCCCCTGCGCAGGGAGTGGTCTGCGCCGTGGAGGAAGTCGTGGGCGTCGTTGCTGAGGTTGGTCCCCACCTGGACCAGGACCGCCACCGCCAGGGCCGCGAGAGCCGCAAGCCCGTGGAACTTCCCCGCCTGCGCCGCGGTGGCTGTACCCACCAGCACGGGGGCCACCGCCGCGGGCAGGGTGGCCGGCCGGGCAGCCAGCCACCACACCCGCCAGCCGGCAGCCGTACCCGTGTCAGGGGAAGCGCGGGAACTTGGAGAAGTCGGGCTTGCGCTTTTCGAGGAAGGCATCCCGGCCCTCCTTCGCCTCGTCCGTGAGGTAGTACAGCAGGGTGGCATCCCCGCCCAGCTGCTGCAGCCCCGCCAGGCCGTCGGTGTCCGCGTTGAAGGCGGCCTTCAGCAGCCGGATGGCCAGGGGGCTTTTCTCGAGGATCTCCCGCGCCCACCGCACGCCCTCTTCCTCCAGCTGGTCCACGGGCACCACGGCGTTCACCAGCCCCATCTCCAGGGCCTGCTGGGCGGTGTACTGCCGGCACAAGTACCAGATCTCCCGCGCTTTCTTGTGCCCCACGATGCGGGCCAGGTACGTGGAGCCGTACCCGGCGTCGAAGCTCCCGACCTTCGGGCCCGTCTGCCCGAAGATGGCGTTGTCCGCGGCGATGGTGAGGTCGCACACCGTCGCCAGGACGTTGCCCCCCCCGATGGCGTAGCCCGCCACCAGGGCGATCACGGGCTTGGGCAGGGTCCGGATGAGGCGTTGGAGGTCCAGCACGTTGAGGCGGGGGATGCGGTCGGCTCCCACGTAGCCGCCGTGGCCCCGAACCCGCTGGTCGCCGCCCGAGCAGAAGGCCTCCTGGCCCGCTCCCGTGAGCAGGACCACCCCGATGGAAGCGTCGTCCCGGGCGTGGCTGAAGGCGTCGATCATCTCCATGACGGTCTCGGGCCGGAAGGCGTTCCGGACCTCCGGCCGGTTGATGGTGACCTTGGCGATCCCCGCGGCGTCCTCTTCCCCGTGCTCGTACACGATGTCCGTGTAGTCCCGCACCTTCCTCCACTGGATGCGCACCGCCTTCACCTCCGTCCGTGCTCTACTGCGAGACGCGTTCCACAGCTTCCCGCACCGCCTCCCACGCCAGGCGGTGCAGCTCCACGTTCCGCCTCCGGTCCGTCCGGACCTCCACCACCCGCAGCCCTCCCGCCCGCAGGCCCTCTCGGACGGCGCCCCGGAAGTCCTCCCAGTCCCGCACCCGGCGGAAGGTCCCGCCGAACATCTCCACCGCGGGCTGGAAGTCCATCCCGTGGGGCGTCCCGAAGAGCTCCTCGAAGGCCTCCCCGTGCGCCGCCTGCGGGAGGAAGGAGAAGATCCCACCGCCGTCGTTGTGCAGGAGCACCACCAGCAGGCTCAGCCCGAAGCGGCGCGCGGACAGAAGGCCGTTCAGGTCGTGGTACAGGGACAGGTCCCCCACCACCAGGACCACGGGGTCCGGGCTCACCGCCGCCGCCCCCAGGGCGCTGCTCACCACACCGTCGATGCCGCTGGCTCCCCGGTTGGCCAGGACCCGGAGTTGCTTCGGGGAGGGAGGGAGGAAGGTGTCGAGGTCCCGCACGGGCATGCTGTTGCCCACGTACAGCACGCAGGGGTCCGGCAAAAGGCCCTCCAGCTCCCACGGGACCCGGCCCTCGAAGGGCTCCTCCACCGTCTTCAAGAACGCCTCCAGGGCTTTCCGGGCTGCCTGCCCGAGGGCTCGCCACGTGTGCCACCACGGGGTGGGAGCCCGGGGCGGGACGCGCTCCCGCAGCCGCTGGCAGAACCGCACGGGGTCTGCGGCCACCACCCAGTGGGCCACGTGGTCTGGGTCCGGCCACGCCCCGCCGTCGTGCACCACCACCTGCACAGCCTCGGGCCTCCCGGAGAGGAACGCCTGGAGGGTCCGGGAGGTGGGGCTCAGCCCGAAGCGCAGCACCACCTCCGGCTGCAGACGTTCCGCCAAGCCGGGGCTGCGCAGGAGGGCGTCGTGCGCCTCCACCACCGGGGAACGGTCGTGCCTGCCCGCCCGGACCTGGGAGAGGGGCTCCGCGAGGACCGGGAAGGCCAGCGCACGCGCCAGGCTCGTCACCGCCTCGGGGAATCCCGGACGGTCCAGGGGGCCGCACACCACGAGGCCCCGTTCGCGGCTGGAAAGGAGCCGCGCCAGCTCCGCCACCACCTCCTCCCCGGGCTCCTGGCCGGAGGGGGAGGCCTCGGTGTAGGGCCTTTCCGAGGCCCGGCCCCACATCGCTTCCGGGGAGGCAGACAGCGGCGGGCCGGCCACGGGCACCAGAGGTTCCCGCAGGGGCACGTTGAGGTGCACGGGTCCCGCGGGCTCGGCGCACGCCTGCGCCACGGCCTGGCACGCCAGGCTCCGGGCAAAGCGCAGAGCTGCCTCGTGGGCCTCCGGCAGGGGGAGGTCTACGGACCACTTCGCGTGTGTCCCGAACATCCTCACCTGGTCTGCGGTCTGCAGCGCCCCGGAGCCCCGCAGCTCGGGCGGCCGGTCCGCGGTCAGGACCACCAGGGGCACGCGGGCGAAGTAGGCCTCCACCACCGCAGGGAAGAGGTTGGCGGCCGCGGTCCCCGAGGTGGAAAGCACCGCCACGGGCCTGCGGGAGAGGCGTGCGGCACCGGAGGCGAAGTACCCCGCGCCCCGCTCGTCCAGGAGGGTCCACGTACGGATGCCGGGGTGCCGCCACGCACTGAGCGCCAGGGGTGTGGAACGGGACCCAGGGCACAGGCAGAGTTCCCTCACCCCGCACCGCCACAGTTCGTCCACCAGGGCCGCACAGAAGGCGTACGTGGCGTTCTCCGGCTCCCTCACGGGCCTTGCACCCCCAGGGCCTCCAGCACCGCCCGCAGCTTCAGCTGGGACTCCTGGTACTCCCGCGGGGGCTGGGAGCCTGCCACCACCCCGCACCCGGAGAAGGCCCACCCGCGGCCTTCCCGCAACAGGGCCGACCGGATGGCCACCGAGAGTTCGCCCGCCCCGCAGACGTCCACCCAGCCCACCGTTCCCGCGTACCAGCCCCGAGGGACGGGCTCGTGCTGGCGGATCCACTGGGTAGCCGCCTGCACGGGCAGGCCCGCCACGGCCGGGGTGGGGTGCAACCTGCCCCCCACCTCGAGGATCCCCACGGCGTCCGTCAGACGGCCCCGGAAGGGGGTCCGCAGGTGCTGCAGGTCGGGCAGGACCACCACCCCCCGCCGCCCCTGGTGGAGCGCCACGCACAGGGGCCGGAGGGCGTCCCGCACGTGACCGGCCACCAGCTCGTGCTCGTGGGCTTCCTTGGCGCTGTCCTGCAGCTGGGCCCGCAGGCGCTGGTCTTCTTGCGGCAGTGCGCCCCGGGGCGCGGTCCCGGCCAGGGCTTGTGTCGCCACCCGACCCCGGCGTACCCACGCCAGACGCTCCGGTGACGCGCCGAGGAACACCGCGCCGGCCCGGGCCACGGCGAACACCGTGCAGGTGGCGTACCGGTCCTGGAGCCTCCGCAGCACCGCGTCTGGGGTGGCCCGGACCGCCACCTCCACGCAGCGGGCCAGCACCACCTTCCGCAGCACGCCGGCCCGGCAGGCGGCCTCGGCCCGCTCCACCTCTGCCATCCACCGCTCCGGGGAAGGGAGTTGCCGCAGGACCTGGCCCCAGGTGGCTTCGGGGCTGGCTTCCTCCGCCCCTTCGAGGGCCTGGAGGGTCCTTTCCACCTCGTCCCCGCCTCCCTCTGGGCCGACCAAGCAGCCCACGGCCAGGTATTCCGATCCTCGGATCCGCGCACGCAGCACTCGCGGCACCGCCACCACACCCTCTGGGAAACCCTCCCACAGCCCCGTGCCGCGCCAGGCATCGAAGGCGAACCCCGCGAAAGCCACGGGCGCCAGGGGCCCCTCCCACAGGGCGCCCTGGGCCACCCGCCGCCAGGCTCTGGCGGCCTCGGAGAACCGACCCGCGCCCGAAACTTCCGCAGCCCAGGTCTCGCCCGAGGCCCAAACGGCGAGACCTCGGGCGGGCTTGGCCCACACCCAGCCGGGCGAGGTCAGCGCCCACGGGAGGCCCAAGGGCTCCACCCGCGTGCTGGCCCACACCAACACGGGACCCCCTCCGCGGACCGAGGCCGCGCGGGCTCGGCGCGCCAGGTCGGCGAACCCACGCAGGAGCTGGGCGGGAAGGGCGGTCACCCGAGGCATTCAGCCCTCCTCGGGGAACCCCACGGACCGCAACAGCAGGGCCGCCAGGTGCGGGACGGACGGCCGCAGCTCTGCACCGGGCTCGTGCAGCCACCGGACCACCACCTCGCTCACCGCCCCCAGCCAGGCGGTGGCGGCGAGGGCCGTGTCCTGCGGGGGGATGTCGCCGTCGGAGACCGCCTCGTCCAGGTAAGCCCGCACCAGCGCCGCCAGGCCTGCCCTCAGCTCCCAGCGCCGGCGCTCCACCTCCGGACTCACCCCCGCGGACTCCAGCAAGAACAAGCGGGTCAGGGGCTCGTTCTCCTCGAAGGCGCCCAGGGCTGCGTGCAGGGCCGCCGCCACCTTCGCGCGTCCGCCCTGAGCTCTGGAGATGGCGCCGGTCACCCGCTCCACGAGGGTGGCCGCGGCGTCGTCCAAGAGCGTGCAGAAGAGCTCTTCCTTGCTGGGGAAGTGGACGTACAGGGCGCCCTTGGACACCCCTGCCTGCCGCGCCACGTGGTCCATGAGGGTCCCGTGGTACCCCCTGGAGGCAAACGCCCGGCGCGCCGCCTCCAGGATACGGGCCCGGGTGCGGTCTTTCCGTACCGACCGCGGCGCGAGGTCAGTAGGGCTCTGCGATCCTCCCATGGGTGACCGACCAGTCAGTCACTATTATAAAGGCCACCGGAGGGCTCGAAAGAAGCCTGTCGCGAGGGAGGCCGGGGTCCCCAACGTCGCAGCGACCTTCGGGTGGGTCGGGCTCAGCCCGCGGCTACCGCCAGGGCTTCCGTGGCGGCGCGGGGATCGAAGGCACCTTCCGCCGCGTAGCGCACCATGGTCCGCAGGTCGTCCAAGGTGAACCCCAGCTCCCGGGCAGCCAGGTACATCTCCGAAGTCAGGTTCGTCCGCAACAGAAGGGGGTCGTCGCTGTTCAAGGTCACCCGGACTCCCGCGTCGAACAGGGCGCGCACCGGGTGCTCCTTCCAGTTCGGGACCAGGCCCAGGCGGACGTTGCTGGTGGGGCAGATCTCCAGGGTGATCCGGTGGTCCCGCAGGTACGCCACCAGCTCCGGGTCCTCCACGGCCCGGAACCCGTGCCCGATGCGGGTGGCGCCCAGCTGGTAGATGGCCGTCCACACGGAAGCGGGACCCGAAAACTCCCCCGCGTGTACGGTGATCCCCAGGCCCGCTTCCCGCGCCACCTCGCAGGCCCGCGCGAACAACGCCGGCGGGAAGTTCTCCTCGTCCCCTGCCAGGTCCAGCCCCACCACCCCACACTCCGCGCAGGAGGCGGCGATCTCCGCCACCTCAAGGGCGTGCTCCGGACCCCGCTCCCGCACCAGGGTCACCAAGAATCCGCACCGGATGCCGAACTCCTCCTCTGCCCGGGCCCGGCCCTCCGCCATGGCTTCCAGCATGCCCCGGATGCCCAGCAGGGCGAAGCCCCGCCGCCCGCCCACCCGGACCTCCACGTACCGCACGTGGTCCTCCGCGGCCTCCCGCAGCAGCTCGTAGGTGATCCGGGCCACGTTGCGGTGGGTGTACAGGCTGTCCGGCACCTTGCCCGCCCGCCCCAGGTAGCGCAGCCGGCGCAACCTGTCGTACCCGAGGTGCCGTTTGGGATCGCTCACCAGGTAGGGTTCTGTGAGACTCGGGGCGTGCAGCTCCTCCGCGAGCCGGCGCAACCGGAGGGAGGTCTCCAGGTGGACGTGCAGCTCCGCCTTCGGCAGCGCGTGCACCGCTTCCCGGCTGACCTCCGCCTCCATCCCCGCCCCACGTAGCCGCTCGCGTCGGGTTGGATTATACTCGCACCCTGTGGGCCGCACAATCTTGACAAGACCCACGGCGTCGGCCTCCGTCCGCGGCGGCCTTTTCGCCGTCGCCGCCGTCACGCGCCTGGTGGCTGCCGTCACCCTGCCGATCCTGGACGACGAGGCGTACTACTGGGTGTGGTCCCGACACCTGCAGTGGGGCTACCTGGACCACCCGCCCGCGGTGGCCCTCCTGGTGGCCGCGTCCACGCAGGTGCTGGGCCACGCCCCGTGGGCCCTGCGGGTCCCCAGCCTCCTTTTGGCCATGGCCACCGCCGGGGTGGTGTTCCGGCTCACGGAGGACCTGTTCGGCCCGGAGGCGGCGTGGCGCAGCCAGTGGTTGTTCCACGCGGTACCCCTGTTCTTTGCGGGCGGCGTGCTGGTGTCCCCGGACGCCCCCGCCATCTTCCTGTGGGCGGTGGCCACGTGGGCTGCCTGGCGCGCCCTCCGGGGAGAGGGAAGAGCGTGGTGGGTGGTGGGACTGGCGGTGGGGCTGGGCCTCCAGAGCAAGTACAGCGTGGCCTTCTGGGTCCCCTCCGCGGCCCTCCTCGCCCTGCGCCAGGCCGGAGGCCGCACCCCACGCCTGTACGCCGCGGCGGGTCTTGCCCTGTTGCTCTTCCTCCCCAACCTTCTGTGGAACGCGCAGCACCACTGGCAGGCCTTCCGCTTCGTGGTGGAGCGGTCCAGCTGGGTGCGGGCCGGGTACCTGGGCAACCTCGCTCTCTCCGCGGGGGGGGTGTTGCTGTACCTGTCTCCCCTCCTCGCGGTCCTCCTGCTGGTGGCACCGTGGCGCGGCAGCGACCCCGCGCACCGGTTCCTGCAGCTCTTCTGCCTCCCCACCCTCCTGGCCTCCGTGGTGGCCGCGGTGGCGGGGAAGTTCAAGCCCCACTACATCGCGCCCGTGGCCCTGCTGGGCGTGGTGGCGCTGGCAGCCTGGGACAGCCCGCGGGCGAACCGCTGGCGGGTTTGCGCGGCGGTGGTGGGAGCCATGCAGTCCGCGGCCCTCCTCGGCCTGGCGGTGTCCAGCCCCTGGCACCCCGCGGTGCTGGCGGACCAAAAGGGGTGGGACCGCGTGGCCCAGGAGATCCTCCGCCTTGACCTCCACCCCTCCACAGTTCTGGTCACCACCACCTACCAAAACGCGGGCCAGCTCAGCTACGCCCTCCGGGAGCGGTACCCCGTGGCGGTGCTGCCGGGCCCCCACGCCTTCGACCAGTGGAGTCCCCTGGCGGGCCACGCGGGATCCCCGGCCCTGTTCGTACACGACGCCGCCTCTCCGCCCCCTGGGCCCTACGCGCGGTGGTGCCGCAGCCCCCAGCGCCTGCCGGACCTGCGGGTCCCGGAAGACGCGCGGCCCCTGCGGACCTTCGTGCTGGTGCGCTGCGCCGCCCTCAGCCTGCCGTCCCCCTGACCTGCGCGGGGGGCTCGCCCACGTGGCTCTTCTGCACGACCGCGGCACGGCTCCGCTGGTGCCGGAAGGGCAACACGGGGCAGGCCACCCAGTGTCCGGGCGCCACCTCCTCGAAGGGGGGTTCCTGAGTCCGGCAGCTGTCCACCGCGTACATACACCGGGTGTGGAACCGGCACCCCGAGGGCGGGTTCACAGGGCTCGGGACGTCGCCCGGCAGGATCACCCGCTCCCGCTTCACCTCCGGGTCGGGGATGGGCACCGCGGACAGCAGGGCCTCGGTGTACGGGTGCTGGGGGTTCTCGAACAGCTCGTCGGAAGGCGCCAGCTCCACGATCTTGCCCAGGTACATCACCGCGATGCGGTCGGAGATGTGCTTCACCACGGACAGGTCGTGGGCGATGAAGATGTAGGTGAGCTTGAACTCCCGCTGCAGCTCCTCCAGCAGGTTGATCACCTGGGCCTGGATGGAGACGTCCAGGGCGGAAACAGGCTCGTCGCAGATCACCAGCTTCGGGTTCACCGCCAGGGCGCGGGCGATGCCGATCCGCTGCCGCTGGCCTCCGCTGAACTCGTGGGGGTAGCGGTTCACGTGGTACGGAGACAGGCCCACGATCTCCAAGAGCTCCTGCACCCGACGCACCTTCTCCCGCCCCCGCGCCAGGCGGTGGATCTCCAGGGGCTCGCCCACGATGTCCCCCACCGTCATCCGCGGGTTGAGGGAGGAGTACGGGTCCTGGAAGATGATCTGCATGTCCCGGCGCAGGCGGCGCAGTTCCTCCTTGTTGAGCCGGAACACGTTGTGGCCCTGGAAGATCACCTCCCCCGAGGTGGGCTCCATGAGGCGGAGGATGAGCCGTCCCGTGGTGGTCTTGCCGCACCCGCTCTCCCCCACCAGCCCGAGGGTCTCCCCCTCCCGCACCGTGAAGGACACCCCGTCCACCGCCCGCACCGCCCCCACGGCCCGCTGGAACAGGAACCCCTTGGTCACGGGGAAGTGCTTCACCAGGTCCTTGACTTCCAGGATCACGTCGCCTGCCATGCTCCACCTCACAGGCTCCGGGTGCTGGCCAGAAGCCCCGCCTGCTCCGCGGCCCGGCGGTCTTCCGGTCCCGCGTGTTCGCTGTACAGGTAGCACCGGGCGGTGTGGTCTGGCCCCACCGGGTACTCCGGCGGGTCCGCGGTGGTACACACCTCCATGGCGAAGGGACAGCGCGGTGCGAAGGCACACCCAGGGGGCAGGTCGATGAGGCTCGGTGGCTGGCCCTCGATGGGGATGAGGCGCTCCGCCCGCTCCGTGAGTTTCGGCACCGAGTGCAACAGGCCCCACGTGTAGGGGTGCTTGGGCTCCTTGAACGCCCGGAGCACGTCGCTGCGCTCCACGGGCCGGCCCGCGTACATGACCACCACCTGGTCGCACATCTCCGCCACCACCCCCAGGTTGTGGGTGATGAGGATGATGGCGGTCCCGAACTCCCGCTGGAGTTCTCGCATGAGGTCCAAGATCTGCGCCTGGATGGTCACGTCCAGGGCGGTGGTGGGCTCGTCCGCGATGAGGACCGCGGGGTTGCACGACAGGGCCATGGCGATCATCACCCGCTGCCGCATCCCCCCGCTGAACTGGTGGGGGTAGTCCCGGGCCCGCTCGCGGGCAGAGGGGATCTTCACCCGGTCCAGCATCTCCACCGCCCGCTCCCAGGCGGCCCGCCGGTCCAGCCCTTGGTGCAGCATCACCGCCTCCGCGATCTGCTCGCCCACGGTCAAGACCGGATTGAGGGAGGTCATGGGCTCCTGGAAAATCATGGCGATCCGGTTTCCCCGGATCCGCCGCATCTCCTCCTCAGAAAGCTGCAGGAGGTCTCGTCCCTCGAACAGGATCTGGCCGTCCACGATCTTGCCCGGGGGGCTGGGGACCAGGCGCATGATGGACAGGGCGTGTACGCTCTTCCCGCTCCCGCTCTCCCCCACGATCCCCAGGGTTTCGCCCCGGCGGAGGTCGTAGCTCAAGCCGTCCACGGCTTTCACCACGCCCTCGTCGGTGGTGAAGTAGGTCCGCAGGTTGCGGACCGACAGCAGCGGCTCCGGGTGCACTCCTCCACCTCCCGTCAGGTCCTCAGGCGCGGGTCCAGGGCGTCCCGCAACCCGTCCCCGAAGAAGTTGAAGCAGAGTACCGTCAGGAAAATCATGAGGCCGGGCCAGAAGGCCAGCAAGGGCGTGCGCCAGATGAAGTCCTGGGCGTTCTGGAGCATGTTGCCCCAGGAGGGGGTCGGGGGCTGGATCCCGAACCCCAGGTACGACAGGGCTGCCTCCGTCAGGATGGCCCCTCCCACCGCCAGGGTGGCCGCCACGATCACGGGAGCCAGGGCGTTGGGCACCAGGTGGCGGACCATGATGCGGGCGTTGCTGGCCCCCAGGGCCCGGGCCGCCTCCACGAAGTCCGTGTTCTTGAGCTTGAGGACTTCCCCCCGCACCAGCCGCGCGGTCCCCATCCACCCGAAGACGGTGATCACCGCCACGATGCCCACCAAGCTGCCCCCGAAGTAGCGGGCGAGGATGATGAGGATGGGCAGGTCCGGGATGGACAGCATGATGTCCACGAACCGCATGAGCAGGTTGTCCAGCCAGCCCCCGTAGAAGCCCGAGACCATCCCCACCACGGTGCCCACCAGGGCGGAGGCCAACGCCGCGCTGAACCCCACGCTCAGGGACACGCGGCCCGCGTACAGGAGGCGGGTGAGGACGTCGTGCCCCAGCTCGTCCGTCCCCAGGGGGTGCTTCCACGAGGGCGGGCTCATGCGGTTCGCCAGGTCGATGTGGGTGGGGGGGTAGGGGGCGATCCACGGGCTCAGGACGGAGGCCGCCACCAGCACCAGGACCACCACGGCTCCTGCCATGGCGAGCCGGTGCCGGCGCAGCCGCCGCAGGGCGATCTGCCCGTAGCTCTGGCCCGCCGGAGCGCGGGCCTCCCCTCCCCGTCCCAGCCCTCCCGCCCGCACGGACACGTCCCCCGGACCCCGGGAGGAGGCTACCTTCCCCCGCACCGACCGCCCCTCCACCGTCCTCGTACCTCGCCCCAAGGCCCTGCGTCCCTCCGCACCACGGTTGTGTACCGGCACGGTCCTAATCGTACCGGATCCGCGGATCCAACAGAGCGTACGCCACGTCCGCCAGCAGATTAAACACCAGGACCAGGACGGCCAGGAACAGCAAGGCCACCTGGGCGGTGGCGTAGTCCCCTCCGCCCACGGACTCCACGATGAGGCGGCCGATGCCCGGCCACGCGAACACCGTCTCCGTGAGGGGGGCCCCTGCGAACAGGTTGGGGATGCCCAAGGCCAGGATGGTCACGATGGGGATCATAGCGTTGCGCAAGGCGTGCTTGCCGATGACCACCCGCTCCGCCAGCCCCTTGGCCCGTGCCGTCCGCACGTAGTCCTGCCGGATCACCTCCAGCATGCTGCTCCGGGTGTAGCGGGTCAGGGCCGCCATCTGCAACAGGCTCAGCACCACCACGGGGAGCACCGTGTACTGTAGCCGGTCCACCAGGGCGGGCCAGCCCGGGGGCACCCCGGGGGTGGCGAAACCGCCGGGCGGGAGCACGCGCAGGACCACCGCGAACACGTAGATCATCATGATGCCGAACCAGAAGGCGGGGATGGACACCCCGAAGAAGGTGAAGAAGGTCGCCGCGTAGTCCACCGCGGAGTACTGCCGCAAGGCCGAGTACACGCCCACCGGCACCGCCACCGCCAAGGCCAGGAAGAAGGAGGGGACGGTCAGCCACATGGAGTTCCCAATCCGGTCCCACACCAGTTGGAGCACGGGGACCTTGTACGTGCGGGAGTACCCGAAGTCCCCCCGGAGGGCGTTCGCGAGCCACTTCAGGTACCGCACGTGCAGCGGGTCGTCCAGGCCGTAGATCTTCCGCAGGGCCTGGATGTCCTCCGCCCGGACCTTGGGGTTCCCGGCCAGCAGCAGGTCCACCGGATCCCCGGGGGCCAGGACCAGGACCAGGAACACGATCACCGAGATCCCGAAGACCAGCGGGACCATCTGCAGCAGCCGCCGTACCAGGTAAGCAGCCATGGACCGTCCCGTGACCTCGCCCGACCCTCCCCGAGGCACGAAGGGAGCCGGGAGGTCGGAACCCAGCCTCCCGGCTCCCAGCCTACTCCCGCGTCGCTAGCGGGTCCACCGCCACTGGGTGGCGTTCCACGTCACCGGCGTGTCCGCCCCCGTGGGCTTGAAGTTCTGCAGGGTGGCCTTGTGCCCCGTGTAGTCCGCGCGGTAGTAAAGCGGGATCACGGGCACCTCGTCCACGAAGATCTCCGCGAACCGCCGGAGCATCTGCGCCCGCCGCCCCTGGTCCAGCTCCTCCGGGACCGCGTGGCAGATCCGGGTCACCTCGTCGTTCTTCCAGCCCGGGTAGTTCTGGCCGTTGGGGGGCAACGTGTCTCCGGTGTACAGGCCCTCGCAGTCCGCGGTGGGGCCGAACACCCACGCGTACATGGCCATCTCGAACTGCCGGCTGGGCAGGGTCTGGCCGAAGTACACGCGGGCCGGCTGGTTCTGGATCCGGATCTCCACCCCGATCTCCCGCAGCTGCTGCTGGAGAATCTGCTGCACCGCCTCCCGGGTGCGGTTCCCCGCGGTGGTCATGAGCACCAGGGAAAGCCGCTGGCCGCCCTTCTGCAGGATCCCGTCCGGACCCGGGGTGTACCCCGCCTCCTGCAGCAGCTGGCGGGCTCGGGCGGGGTCGTACCCGTACCGCCGGGCCTGGGGGTTGTACCCGTAGTGCTTGGGCGGGAACACCTGGTGCGCCACGGGCTGCTTGCCTTCGAACAGGCTCTGCACGATCTGCTCCCGGTTGATCCCGTACAAGAGGGCCTGCCGGACGCGCTTGTCCCGCAGGTGCACGTTGTCCAGGTTCAGGTCGATGTGCTCCCAGATCAGGCCGGGCTCCGCCTTGAGGACCCAGTCCCGCCGCCCTTCCCGCTGCAGCCGCTTTTCGAGCTCCAGCCCCTGGACGAAGGGGATGGCGGTTTCGTCGAAGGCGTCGATGGACCCCGCCAGGACGTTGGCGATCTGGGTGTTGGTGTCCGGCACGAACCGGAACACGATCCGCCGCACCTGAGCCCGGGTCCGGAAGGAGCCCCCCACCACGTCGTACGGGAACTCCTCCCACCGCTCCAAGGTGATGGAGGAACCCCGCTGCCACTGCACGATGCGGTACGGGCCGGTGCCCACGGTCTGCTCAGAGGTCCCCCACGGCTGCTGCGGCAGCTTGGAAGGGTCCCGCTGGTAGGCGGGGCTCAGGATGTGCCGGGGCAGGTAGCCTGCCCCGTTCACGTTGAGGTCCGCGAAGGCGTACTTCTTCTTCCACTGCACCACCATGGTGTAGGGGTTGGGCGCCAGGATGTTCTCCACCCGCTGCGCCACGTCCCGGCCCGCGGAGGGGAAGCGGGGGTTCATGTTCACGCGCCACGCGAAGATCCAGTCCTCCGCGGTGAGGCTGCGGCCGTCCTGCCACTTCAGCCCCCGCCGGATCCGCCAGGTGACCTGCATCTTGTTGTTGGGCAGCAGCTTCCAGTCCCCGTCCTTCAGGCTCGGCAGCTTCTCCACCGCCACCGGCTGGAACTTCCACTCGTCCGTCATCTCCACCGTGGGCAGCATGATGGGCTGCGAGACCATGGTGGCCACGAACATGGTACACGCGTCGCAGATGGCCAAGGCGATCACCGCGGGCTCCTGCTGGGTGCCGATCACCACCGTGTCCGGCCCCGCCACCGGCGCGGGCGCCGCCAGCCCCAGGGTCGGCACCGCCAGGGCTGCGGCCAGCGTCACCACCAACCAGCTCCCACGCTTTCCCATCCCCGTCCCTCCCGTCTTCTCGGGGTAGGGGCCTCCGCCGCCCACCAAACCGCGCCGCGGTTTTCGGGGACTCGGGCCCCCTTCCTTTAAGCTTTTCGCGGGACAAGCTCCTCCTCCTGTCCCTCTTGAGAAGGGTACGACGGAAGTGCCTGGCTTCCTGCGGCGCGCCAGTCCGGCCGCGGCCCTTCCCGGGAAGCCGGGGGTTACGGAACGAGCCGAGTGTCCCCGAAAAACCTGTTTGAATGGCGGGAGACCGGGGTCCCCAAAAATCGCGCAGCGATTTTGGGTGCTCTAGCCCACCCGGTCCAGGGGTGCGTACCCCAGGGCCAGCCGCTTGACCCCCACGCCCTCGAAGGCCACCGTGGCCACCGCGGTCTGCCCCTCTCCCTCCACCTCCAGCACCCGCCCGGTTCCGAAGTGCCGGTGGCGGACCAGGTCTCCCACGGAAAGCTCCGGCACGTCCCGGGTCGGCCGAGACGCCGCGGCCGCCTCCCACGGCCTGGGGCCAGGCTGCACCCGCTCCAGAACGTCCTCCGGAACCTCCTCCAGGAACCGCGAGGGCACGTTGGCGGTGCTGCGGCCGAACAGGCTGCGGACCCGGGCGTAGGTCAAGTGCAACCGCTCCTTGGCGCGGGTGATGCCCACGTACGCCAGCCTCCGCTCCTCCTCCAGCTGCCGGGGGTCGTCCAGCGAACGGACGTGCGGGAAGATCCCCTCCTCGAGCCCGCACAGGAACACGGCCCGGAACTCCAGGCCCTTGGCCGCGTGCAGGGTCATCAGCACCACCCGGTCTGCGGTCTCGTCGTAGGTGTCCGCGTCCGTCACCAGGGAGAGGTGCTCCAGGAAGCTCTCTAAGCTGGCGTCCCCCGTGGCCGCCTCGTACTCCTGCGCCACCGTCACGAGCTCTCGGACGTTCTCCAGGCGGGTCTGCGCTTCCTCGGTCCCTTCCTCCTCCAGGCTGGCCCGGTAGCCCGTCCGCTCCAGGATCTCCTCCACCAGCTCCGCGGCCCGGGCCCGCTGTGCCCGTGCCTGCAAGTCCCGCAGCAACTCCACGAAGGACCTCACCGCCCGGCGGGACGCGGCGCCGAGCTGGGGCACCTCCTCCACCCGCTGCAGCGCTTCCCACAGGCTCCCTCCGTGGGCTGCCGCGAAGGCCCGGAGCTTCTGCAGGGTCCCTTCCCCGACGCCCCGGCGGGGTGTGCCCAGGGCCCGCACCAGGCTCAGGTCGTCGTGGGGGTTGACGAGGACCTTGAGGTAGCTGAGGACGTCCTTGACCTCCTTGCGCTCGTAGAACCGTACCGCCCCCACCACCTGGTAGGGGATCCCCGCCCGCAAGAACGCCTCCTCGAACTGCCGGGACATGGCGTTGATGCGGTACAGCACCGCGCACTCCCGCAGGGGGAACCCCTCCTCCTGCAGGCCGCGCACGCGCTCCGCCACGAACCGGGCCTCGTCGTGCTCGTCCGACGCTTCGTACAGGTACACCGGCCCGCCCTCAGGGTTGCGGGTCCACAGCCGCTTGGGGTACCGGTGCGGGTTGTGCCGGATGAGGTGCTCTGCGGCCTTCAGGATGGTCTGGGTGGACCGGTAGTTCTGCTCCAGGGGCAGGACCCGGGCGTCGGGGAAGTCCCGCTCGAACTCCAGGATGTTCCGGACGTCCGCGCCGCGCCAGCCGTAGATGGCTTGGTCCACGTCTCCCACCACGAACAGGTTGCGGTGCTTCTCGCACAGCCGTGCCAGGATCCGGAACTGCACGGGGTTGGTGTCCTGGTACTCGTCCACCAGGACGTGCTGGAACTGCTGTTGGTAGTGCTCCCGCACCTCGGGGACCTCCTCCAGGAGCCGCAGGGCCTCCTGCAGCAGGTCGTCGAAGTCCAGGGCGGACCGCTGGAGCAGCAGCCGCTGGTACTCCCGCCAGCAGGCGGCCACCACCCGCTCGAAGGGAGAGCTGGCCCGCAGGTCGTAGGCCGCCGCATCCAGGCCCTCGTTCTTGGCCGCGGAGACGACCGCCAACACCGCCCCGGGAGGGTACCGGCGCTCGTCCACCTGCAGGTTCCGCAGGGCCTCCCGCATCACCTGGCGCTGGTCGTCCTCGTCGTAGATGGTGAAGTGCCGCGGTACCCCCACCCGGTCCCCGTGGGCCCGCAGGATCCGGGCACAGGTGCGGTGGAAGGTCCCCACCCACAGCGCCCGGGCCACCCGCTCCCCCACGAGGGCGGCCACCCGATGGCGCATCTCCTCCGCGGCCTTGTTGGTGAAGGTCACCGCGAGGATCCCGTGAGGAGGGACTTCAAGGGCCCGGAGCAGGTACGCCACCCGGTACGCCAGCACCCGGGTCTTGCCCGAGCCCGCGCCCGCCAGCACCAGGGCGGGACCTCCCCGGTGCAGCACCGCCTCCCGCTGCTGGGGGTTGAGGTCGCGGACCAGTTCTTCCACCGGCCTCACGTCTGCTCTCCGAGCCGGCCCGCCGCGGACGCCACGAACTCCTCCACCGGTCCCAGCTCCTCCAGGGCCCGCAGCACCAGCGCCTCGTCCACCTCGAGGGAGGCGTGCACCACCACGTTGCGGAAACCGGGGAGCCGCACCAGTTGGTCCACCAGGCCCTCCGGGAATCCCAGCCGGCGGAGGTGATCTAGGTAGCGACGGAGCTCGCTGAGGCGCTCCGCGCAATCTCGCAAGGCCCTCACTCCCACTCGATGGTAGCAGGGGGCTTGGAGGTGATGTCGTACACCACGCGGGTAATGGCCGGGACCTCCCGGGTGATGCGGGCCGCCACCGTCTCCAGGAGCTCGGGAGGCAGGCGGGCCCAGTCCGCGGTCATGCCGTCCTCGCTGGTCACCGCCCGCACCGCGCACGCGTAGCCGTAGGTCCGGGCGTCCCCCGCCACCCCCACCGTGCGCACCGGGAGCAGGACGCAGAAGGCCTGCCACAGCTCCCGCCACAGCCCCGCCCTGCGGACCTCCTCCAGCAGGATGCGGTCCGCCTCCCGCAGGATCTCCAGGCGCTCCTCCGTCACCTCCCCCAGCACCCGGATGGCGAGGCCGGGCCCCGGGAAGGGGTGGCGCCACACCAGTTCGTCGGGAAGGCCCAGCTGCCGCGCCACTTCCCGCACCTCGTCCTTGAAGAGCTCCCGGAAGGGTTCCACCAGCCGGAACCGCATGCGCTCGGGAAGCCCGCCCACGTTGTGGTGGGTCTTGATGCGCGCCGCGGTGCGGGTGCCGGACTCGATCACGTCGGGGTACAGGGTTCCCTGGACGAGGAAGTCCACGGGCCCCGTCCGGGCGGCCACCTCCTCGAAGACCCGGATGAACTCCTCCCCGATGCGCTTGCGCTTCTCCTCCGGGTCGGCCACGCCCCGCAGCCGTTCCAGGAAACGGCGCCGGGCGTCCACGTGCACCAGCGGAATGCGGAAGTGGTCCCGGAAGGTCCGCACCACCTGCTCCGCCTCGCCCTTCCGCAGAAACCCGTGGTCCACGAACACGCACGTGAGCTGGTCCCCCACCGCGCGGTACACCAGGGCCGCCGCCGCGGAGGAGTCCACGCCTCCCGAGAGGGCACACAGCACCCGCCCGGAGCCCACTTGCTCCCGGACCCTTTCCGTGGCCTCCTCCACGAAGGACCGCATGGTCCAGGTGGGCGCGCACCCGCAGATCCCCAGGACGAAGTTGCGCAGCACGTCCACGCCCCAGGGCGTGTGGGACACCTCGGGGTGGAACTGAACGCCGTACAGCTTGCGCACGGGGTCCTGGATGGCGGCGTGGGGGGAGTGGTCCGTGTGGGCCACGGTCTCGAAGCCCGGAGGGAGTTCCAGCACCGCGTCCCCGTGGCTCATCCAGCACAGCAGGCGGCGTTCCAGCCCGGCGAACAGTTCCCCGGGCCGGTCCACCCACAGGCGGGTGCGGCCGTACTCGCGCACGGGAGCGGGCCCCGTGCGGCCGCCCAGGGCGTGGGCCATCCACTGCATCCCGTAGCAGATCCCCAGGACCGGCACCCCCAGTTCCAGGACCGCGGGGTCGGGCCTTGGGGCACCGTCCTGGTACACGCTGGCGGGGCCTCCGGACAGGACCAGACCCCGGGGCCGCAAGGCCCGGATGTGCTCCGCGGGGGTGTCGTACGGGAGGATCACGCTGAACACCCGCAGCTCCCGGATGCGCCGGGCGATGAGCTGCGCGTACTGCGCCCCGAAGTCCAAGACCGCGATGAGATCCTGAGTTGCGGGTCGAGGCTCCGTCCCCGCCGCCTGGCTCCCGGCCGGAGATGCCAGCGCGACTCCCTCCGCCGGCTGTACCCTCACCTGCCCTGTCCCACCCGCTGGGCGAACTGCGCGGCCTTGCCCTCCGTGAGGAGGGCCGGGGCCAGCACGATCTGCGCTTGCTGCATCTCCCGCAGGGTGCGGGCCCCGCACATCCCCATGGCGGTCCTCAGGGCCTCCACCAGGTTCTGGCTGCCGTCGTCTACCTGCGCGGGTCCCAGAAGGATCTGCCGAAGGGTGCCCGCGGTACCCACGCGGATGCGGGTACCCCGCGGCAGCGCCGCGTGGGGGGTCGCCATGCCCCAGTGGTAGCCACGGCCAGGGGCCTCCGCCGCGGCGGCCAAGGCGGAGCCCAGCATCACCGCGTCCGCCCCGCACGCGATGGACTTGGCCACTTCCCCTCCGACCCGGATCCCTCCGTCCGCCACCACGGGCACGTGCCGGCCCGTTCTCGCCCGGAAGGCGTCCCGGGCCGCGGCCACGTCGCACAGGGCGGTCACCTGCGGCACGCCCACCCCCAGGACCTTGCGGCTGGTGCACGCCGCGCCCGGTCCCACCCCCACGAACAGCCCCGCCACCCCAGCTTCCAGCAGCTCCAGGGCCGCCTCGTAGGAAACACAGTTGCCCGCCATCACGGGGATGTCCAGCCGCCGGACCACCTCCCGCACGGACAGGGCCCGGCCCCGGGAGGAGTGGTGACGCTCCGTGATCACCGTGGACTGCAACACCAGCACGTCCAGCCCCGCCTCCTGCGCCAGGGGCGCGAGCCAGGAAGCGGACGCCGGGGTGGTGGACCCGAAGGCCAGAGCCCCCGCCCGCTTGATCTCCTGGATCCTGCGGGCCACCAGGTCCTCCCGGACGGGGGCCCGGTACAGCTCCTGCAACAGCCGCACGCAGTCCTCCTGCGGGGCAGAGGCGATGCGGTCCAGGGGCTCCGTGGGGTCCTCGTAGCGGGTCTGCAACCCCTCCAGGTTGAGGACCCCTGCCCCGCCCAGCTCCCACATGAGCACCGCGGTCCGCACGTCCGTGACGCTGTCCATGGCCGCGGCCAGGACGGGGATCCGCAGCCGGTACCCCCCCACCTCCCAGGAGGTGTCCACGTCCTCCGGGTCCACGGTGGCCGCCGCGGGCACCAGGGCGATGTCGTCGTACCCGTACGCACGCCGCACCCACCGCCCCAGGCCCAGGGCCACGGTGTCCACCGCCCGCCCGGTCTGCCCCAGGGGATCCGCGAACCGCGCAGCCTCCGACGCAGGAGGGGTCAGGTCCAGGGAGAGGTCTTCCCTCTCCGCGGGGGAGGGAGGGGCGGTCTTGGGCTTCATCGGTACACCTCCGGTTTGAGCACGCACAGGTACGGCAGGTTGCGGTACAGACCCGCGTAGTCCATCCCGTAGCCCACCACGAACCGGTCGGGGATCTGAAAGCCCACGTACCGCAAGGGGACCTCCCGCCGGCGGCGCTCCACCTTGTCCAGGAGCACGCACACCGCCAGGCTGGCGGGGTAGCGGGCCTTCAGGGTGGTGAGGAGGTAGTCCATGGTGAGGCCGGTGTCCACGATGTCGTCCACCACCAGCACGTGCCGTCCCTCGATGCTCTCGTTCAGGTCCTTGAGGATGCGGACCACGCCCGTGTTTTCCGTCCCCGCCCCGTAGGCGCTGGTGGCCATGAAGTCCAGCTCGCAGGGGATGGTGATGGCCCGCATGAGGTCCGCCACGAAGAACACAGCCCCTGTCAGGATGCCGACCAGCAGGGGCTGCTTTCCCTCGTAGTCCGAGGAGATCTGGCGCCCGAGCTCCTGCACCCGGGCGCGCAGGACCTCCTCGGGGATCAGGACCTCCTCGACGTCCTCCACCAGCGACAAGGGACGTGCCTCCTGGGCCACCCCAAAAATCGCTGCGCGATCCTTGGGAACCCCTGCCCCCTCCGCTCCACGGCGTTTCCGCAACGAGCCTCGGGGTTTGCGCCATTATAGGGAGATCGAGAAATGGGCGTCAAATCCGCGGTCGTTCCCGCCGATCGTTCGGTTTTTCCGGGCATTGGGCCGAGGAAGAACCCAGGAAGGTCCGGGTTTGGGGTCTCGGGGTTCCGAAAGGCCACGCGCCGAGGAGCGTGTCCCGGAAAAACCTGTTTCATGGAGGGAGACCGGGGTCCCCAAAAATCGCGTAGCGATTTTTGGGGTGGTCTAGCGGCTGCCGGGCTTCACCAGGGGGAGCCCCTCCCGGCACAGGGGACATAGAGGAGGCAGGTACGCCTCTACCTCCAGCCGCGCCAGGGGCTCGAACCGCCACCGCAGGCCGTGGTTGCCCGCGGACCGGTCCACGACGGCCGCCACCCCCACCACAGAGGCGCCCGCCTCCTCCGCCAGGAGGGCCACCTCCCGGGCAGAGCCGCCGGTGGTCACCACGTCCTCCACCACCAGGACCCGCTCCCCCGGCTCCACCCGGAAGCTGCGGCGCAGGGTGAGCTTCCCCTCGGACCGTTCCGCCCACAGGGCCCGGGCTCCCAGCTGGCGGGCGGTCTCGTACGCCAGCACCACGGCGCCCACCGCGGGCCCGACCACCACCTGCACGCCCACCCCCCGGAAGGGCTCCGCCAGGGCCGCGCAGATCCGGGCGGTGAGCTCGGGGTACTGCAGCAGCAGGGCGCACTGGACGTAGTGGGAGCTGTGCATGCCCGAGCTCAGGAGGAAGTGGCCCTGCTGCAGGGCGCCGTGGCGCTGCAGCAGGGCCACCACTTCCGCTTCTGTGCGCTGACAGGCCAACTCAACGGCCCTCCGGGCGGAACGCTTGCACCGCCAGCACCAGGGGTAGCTCCCGCAGCTCCCGCCGGATCGGGTCGAAACTCAGGCCTAAAGCCTCCAGCGCGGTCACCCCCAGCAAGGTGGCGTCTCCCTCTTCCCCGAAGATCACGTCTGCCACGCCCATGCGCGCGCGGTACCGGAACAGCGCGCCGCCTTTCTTGCGCACCACCGTGGACCCGTCCGCCAGCCGGAAGGTGTGCTCCGCGAAGGGCCGGATGCCTAGGCGCTGGAGGACCGCAGCGGGTACGACAGAGTAGATGGCTCCCGAGTCCACCAGAAACGTCAAGCGCTCCGCGGCCTCGGGGGCCGCCACGTTCGCCACCTCGACTTCCAGGAACGTGATGCCCACCTCAAGCCCTCCGGCTCGAGCCTATCACCTCCAGGGCGGCCCGGACCACCGACAGGGGGTCCGCCGCCTGCAGGACAGGCCGGCCCACCACCACGTAGTCCGCGCCCGCCCGCGCCACCTCCTCCAGGCTCCCGCGGCGGGCCTGGTCGTCTCCGGGGACCTCCCCTGCCCGCACCCCCGGGACCACCGTGAGGAACTGCGACCCACAGGCCTCCTTGACCGCCCGCACCTCGCGCACGGAGCAGACCACGCCGTCCAGGCCCGCCTGCCGGGCGAGCCTGGCCAGCCTCAGGGCGTACTCCCCGGGCTCCTCCGACACCCCCACCTGGTGCAGGGTCTGCGCGTCCGCGCTGGTGAGGGCCGTGACCCCCACCACCAGGGGAGGAGTCCGGCCCGAGCGGGCTCCCGCGGCAGCCCGCCGCATCATGTCCAGCCCCCCGCAGGCGTGCACGGTGAACATCCAGACCCCCAGCTCCGCCGCGGCCGCCGCCGCCCGCTCCACGGTGTGGGGGATGTCACAGTACTTGAGGTCCAGGAACACCCGGCCGCCCCGCCTCTGCACCTCCTGCACCGCCCGGGGACCCGCGGCCGTGAACAGCTGGGAGCCCACCTTGAAGCTCCGGACCGCCGGGTACAGCCGGTCCAGCACTCGGCAGGCCGCCTCCAGGTCCGGGACGTCCAGGGCCACCACCAGCTCCGTCACGGCGCGGGCTCCTCCCGAAGCTGCAAGCCACCCACCAAGTCCCTCACGGACGACAGGCCTAGGGCCTTCAGGTACTCCCGGAGGCCTGTGATGACCTCCAGGTGGGCCCTGGGGTTCTCCAGCAAGGCGGACCCCATGCCTACCGCCCGGGCCCCCACCAGGAAGAACTCCGCTGCGTCCTCCCAGGAGCCCACCCCGCCCACGCCCACCACGGGCACCGGGACCGCCCGAGCCACCTCCCACACCAGGCGCACCGCCACAGGCCGGATGGCGGGCCCGGAAAGGCCTCCCGTGGTCCCGCCCAGCTTGGGCCGCCGCGTGTGTACGTCCACCGCCATCCCCGGGAGGGTGTTGGTCACGGTGAGGGCGTCGGCCCCTGCTTCCACCGCCGCCCGGGCCGCCCGCACGGGGTCGAGGAGGTCCGGCGCCAGCTTGACGAACAGGGGCAGGTCCGTGACCTCCCGCACCGCGGCCACCAGAGCCGCCAGGCGGGCGGGGTCCGCACCGAACAGCAGCCCGTCCGCCACGTTGGGGCACGACACGTTCAGCTCCAGTGCCGCCACGCCTTCCGCCTCGCCCAGCCACGAGGCCAGGGTACGAAACTCCTCTACGGAGTGGCCTGCCACGCTGGCCACCACGGGGATCCCCAGGGTCCGCAGGAACGGCAGGTCCTTGGACAAAAAGGCCGCCAGCCCCGGGTTCCGCAGCCCCACGGAGTTGAGCCAGCCCGCCTCCGTCCGCACCAGGTGTGGCCGCGGGTTCCCCTCCCGGGGCTTGAGGGTGATGGACTTGGTCACGAAGGCTCCGAAGGCCCGCAGGTCGTACACCTGAGCCACCTCCCGGCCGTGGCCCAGAGGCCCCGCGGCGCACAGCACCGGGTTGCTCAACCGCAGGCCCGCGAGCTCCACGGAAAGGTCCGGGGAGCCTGCGTGGAGTTCCACGTGGGAAAGCTGCTCCCTCACGGGCCCACCTCCGCGGGCCGCCGTCGCAAAAGTTCGGGGTCGGCGTACGCCCACCGGCCGCCTACCAGGGTCCCCAGCACCTTGCCCCGGAAGGTCCACCCCGAAAACGGGGTGTTGCGGGACTTGGACGCGAACTCCTCCGGCCGCACCACCCACTCCGCCTGCGGGTCGAACACCACCAGGTCCGCGGGCCCGCCCACCTGCAACCTCCCCGCCTGCAGGCCCAGCACCCGGGCAGGGGCCACGGTCACCTTGGCCAGGGCGTCCAAAAGACGCCAGCCCCGCTGGTACACCAGCCGCGTGACCACCGCTCCCAGGAGGGTCTCCAGCCCCACCACCCCGAAGGGCGCGCGGTCCAGCTCCACCATCTTCTCCCACGGCGCGTGGGGCGCGTGGTCCGTGGCCACGCAGTCGATGGTGCCGTCCTGCAGCCCCTCCAGCAACGCCTCCAGGTCCGCCTCCGTCCGCAGGGGCGGGTTCACCTTGAAGTTGGGGTCGTACCCCTCCAGGCACTGGTCCGTGAGGATCAGGTGGTGCGGGGTCACCTCCGCGGTCACGCGCACGCCCCGCTCCTTGGCCTGGCGCACGAGCCGCACAGAGCCCGCGGTGCTCAGGTGCTGCACGTGCAGGTGGGCGCCTGTCTCTTCCGCCAGGACCAGGTCCCGGGCCAGGGCGGCTTCTTCCGCGCTGCGTGGGATCCCCCGCAGCCCCAACCTCGCGCTGACGGTGCCCTCGTGCATCACCCCGCCCGCGGAGAGGGCCGGGTCCTCGCAGTGCTGCAGGATCGGGAGCCCGAAGCTGTCCGCGTACAGCATGGCGCGCCGCAGGAGCCCCGCGTCCTGCACCCAGCGCCCGTCGTCCGACAGGGCCACCACCCCGGCGGCGGCCAGCGAACCCACGGGGCTCAGCTCCTTGCCCTCCAGCCCCTTGGTGACCGCGCCCACGGGGTACACCCGGACGCTGGCGGTGCGGGACCACTCCCGCACCGCGGCGACCACGGTGGGGTCGTCGACCGGGGGCCTGGTGTTGGCCATACACACCACCGTGGTCACCCCTCCGCGGGCGGCGGCGCGGGTGCCGGACTGGATGTCCTCCTTGTGGGTCTCCCCCGGCTGGCGCAGGTGTACGTGGATGTCCACCAGGCCGGGGGCCAGGACCAGGCCCGCGAGGTCGAAGGTCGGTAGCCCGGGCGGACGGGCCTGTGGCTGCGGGGGAACCCGGACCGCGGCGACGCGGCCGTGCTCCACCAGCACGTCCCCGGGCGCGTCCAGGCCCGTGGCAGGGTCGAGGACCCGGGCGCCGGCCAGGAGCAAGGCCTCCATCACACCCTCCCCGAGCCCGAGAGGGCCAGCTCGAAGCGCGGGGCGGGACGCACTTCAGGGGGCGCGGGTTCCAAGCGGGCCAGCAGGTCGTACAGGACCGCCATGCGCACCGCCACCCCGCAGGCCACCTGCTGCAGCACCAGGGACCGCTCCGCGTACGCCACCTCCGGGGTCACCTCCACCCCCAGGTTCATGGGGCCCGGGTGCATCACCAGGGCCCCGGGGCGGGCCAACCGCAGCCGGTCGGGGGTGAGGCCGTACAGGCGGTGGTACTCGCCCAGGGAAGGCACGAACCCGCCCAGCTGCCGCTCGGTCTGCATGCGCAGGGCCATCACCACGTCCGCGCCCTCCAGGGCCTCCTCGAGCCTGTGGGTCACCGCCACCGGCAGGCCTTCTAGACCACCCGAAAAATCGCTGCGCGACGTTTGGGGAGCCGGGTCTCTTTCCGTTGCGGGGGTTTTTCCGCGACACGCTCCCAGGTCCCGCGGGACCAGGGTGGGCGGGCCGCACAGCACCACCTGCGCGCCCAGCTTGGAAAACCCCCACGCCGCGGACCGCGCCACCCGGCTGTGCAGCACGTCTCCCACCACCGCCACCCGCAGCCCCGCCACGCGGCCGAAGGCCCGCCGGACGGTGAGCAGGTCCACGAGGCCCTGGGTGGGGTGCTCGTGCATGCCGTCTCCCGCGTTGACCACCCTGCACCGCACGTGCCGGCTGACCAGGTGCGGCGCCCCGGAGGACGGGTGCCGCAGGACCACCGCGTCCACCCCCATGGCCTCCAGGGTGAGGGCGGTGTCCACCAGGGACTCGCCCTTCTGCACGGAGCTGCGCTCGGGGTCGAAGTTCACCACCTCCGCCCCCAGCCTGCGGGCGGCCAGCTCGAAGGAGGTGCGGGTGCGGGTACTCGGCTCGTAGAACACGTTGGCCACCACCCGGCCCCGCAGGGCGTCGGTTCCGAGAGCGCCGGAGGCAGCCCGCTCCGCGAGGTCCAGGAGGCTAGCGATCTGGCCGGGGGAAAGTTGCTCCAGCCCCAGGAGGTGCCCGCCCAGGATGCTCATCGTCCTGCCTCCCCGGGTCGGCCAGGGGGCGAGCAGGGCACGAAAAGAGCCTTCCTCGCCGCCGGCAAGGAAGGCCCCGCAGGACTTCTCTTGATTGCCCTTGCCGGCCTCGCTGGACCGACTTAAAGGTGCC